>Ga0116193_1001815_pt1 | contig 17055 bp, 14 predicted proteins | sample AD_UKC115_MetaG_FD_89892 | JGI IMG/M metagenome (GOLD analysis project Ga0116193, IMG submission 89892) | Active sludge microbial communities of municipal wastewater-treating anaerobic digesters from Hong Kong - AD_UKC115_MetaG | ecosystem: Engineered > Bioreactor > Anaerobic > Digestate... | reverse complement strand
TTCAGGTGCAGATTTTGGGTTTACCCAAAACATCTTTAACCGGGATGCACTTCTTGCCACAAGATCTTCGAAGGAAGTGAGGTTGTCGGCAAATCAGAATACCCGGCTTCAAAAAATAGACCTTGCCGCAGCGGTGAGTAAGGCATTCTATGCCCTGATTCTTACGGGTCAGCAAATAAAAACTATTGATGAGGATATTTTGCGGATCAGTCAGAGCCTGAAGGATGCGTATTACCAGTATCAGGCGGGTGTGGTGGATAAAACCGATTATAAAAGGGCTACGATTTCTCTCAACAACGCAAAGGCGCAACAATATGCTGCCAATGAATCCATTCATGGACAGAAGGCGGCCTTAAAGGAATTGATGGGCTATCCCGCTTCCCAGGATTTGCAGTTGGTTTACGATTCGTCTCAACTGGAAAAGGAAATCTTTCTGGACACCTTACAGCAGGTAAATTATAATAACCGGGTGGAGATCCTGCAATTACAAACCCAACGCCGGCTCCTTGAGTTTAATCTCAAATATAACCAGTGGAGTTACCTGCCCAATATATATGCATTTGGAAATTATAATTTGAATTTCCTGGACAACAAGTTCACGAAACTTTATGCAAAAGCATATCCTAATTCATTTGCCGGCCTCACCTTGTCTATACCAATTTTCCAGGGAGGAAAAAGGATTCAGCAAATTAAGCAGGCGAAACTTCAGATTGATCAGGCAAATAATGAAATCCTAAGTACCCAGTATGCCATTCAAACCCAATATGAAACCGCACTGGCTGCCTATAAAGGCAACCTATATAATTATTATAGCCTAAAGGAAAATATGTTGCTGGCCAATGAAGTGTATAATGTTATTCAATTGCAATACCGGTCGGGTATAAAAGCTTATCTGGATGTGATTACCGCTGAATCGGATTTAAGGACAGCTCAAATAAACTATTATAATGCATTGTTCCTCGTTTTATCGAGCCGGATTGATGTATCAAAGGCGCTGGGCACTCTAAATTATTAATACTAAAAGTATGAAGCACTTTCAAAATATATTTTTCATATTTGGGGTTTCCCTGCTGTTATATTCCTGTGCCGGTAAAGGCGGCCAGCCTGGGCAGAGCCTCCCGCCTGCAGTTCCGGTTACCGTGGCAACCGTTACTCCCACACAGGCTACCTATTTTGAGACATTCCCGGCTACCATCAATGCGCTGGATCAGATTAATTTAACCTCCCAGGTTAGCGGGTATGTAACGGGAATATATTTTAAGGATGGGCAGCAGGTAAAAAAAGGGCAATTACTATATAGCATAGACGCTCAAATTTATCAGGCTAATTACCAACAGGCGGTTGCTAATTTGCAGGTGCAGGAAGCCAACCTGGTGAAGGCCCAGAAAGATGCAGACAGGTATAACGAATTGGAAAAACAGGATGCGATTGCAAAACAACAGGTAGATTATGCCAATGCAGCATTGGAAGCCACAAAGAAACAGGTTGCGGCAGCAAAAGCCAGTGTAAGCAGCCTGGGTGCGAGTGTTTCTTTTACCCGGATTTATGCGCCCTTTTCTGGTACTATTGGGATTTCGCAGGTGAAGAAAGGAACGGTGGTGGTGGCCGGGCAAACTATTTTAAATACCGTTTCTACGGATAACCCGGTAGCGGTTGATTTTACAATCGATCAAAAAAGTATTTATCATTTTACCCAGTTGCAACAGGATAAGAAGGTGATAAACGATTCTGTGTTTACCATTGCTTTTGGAGATGATGTTTACCCTGTACCCGGCTCCATCAGTGTAATGGACAGAGCGGTAGATCCGCAAACAGGAACCATAAAGGTTAGGTTAACTTTTCCAAACGAAAAAGGCATGTTGAAACCGGGTATGAACACGACCGTTCGGGTAAGAAACGCAGCTCCGGCAAATGCTACCATCATTCCGCATATTGCAATTAGCGAACAGTTGGGCGAGTTCACAGTTTTTGTGGTTGGAGATAGCGCTGTCGTTCATCAGCAGAAAGTGATATTGGGTGCTGGCATTGGCGATAGTGTGATCATAAGCGAGGGAGTTAAACCAGGGGATAGGGTGGTAGTAAAGGGAGTGCAAAATATGCACGATGGTACGAAGGTTGTGATTACCCAATAGGACTTGAATGTATTTTATTGAATGGGAGAACAGGCGCATGGTTAAATCGAATGATTTTCGGGATGATGAGATGGCAGGTAGCAATGCCAGATTTTTTCCCGGTGAAGTAGTACAAATATGATTGCAGAAACATTTATCAGGAGGCCGGTTACGGCAATTGTAGTATCCATTGTAATCGTAATGGTAGGTATCATATCCATGATGAACCTACCTATTGCGCAGTACCCCGATATCTCCCCTCCAACCGTTTCGGTTAGCGCTAACTTTACCGGAGCGGATGCGCAAACAGTGGAAGAAACTACCACTACCCCGCTTGAAACCCAGATTAACGGCAGCCCGGGCATGCAGTATATTACCGGGAACAGTACAGCGAGTGGCCAAAGCTCAATTACCGCCACTTTCGATGTAGGTACGAATATAGATATTGCAGCCCTCGACGTACAGAACAGGGTAAGCGTAGCCGAACCCACGTTACCTGATGTGGTGAAACGGCTGGGCGTAACCGTTAGAAAAAGAAACCCTACCAATATCGCCGTCCTGGCTTTTTATTCTCCGCATCGCACTCACGACATTGCCTTTATAGATAACTATGTAAATATTTATGTTCAGGATGCATTGAAGAGGGTAAATGGGGTTGGGGATATTACGGCTTTTGGGAATGATTTCAGTATGCGGCTCTGGCTCGATCCGGGTAAACTGGCCGCATTGGGCATTTCTCCTGCCGACGTATCCAATGCGATTAATGAACAAAACCTTCAGATTTCTGCAGGTACACTGGGAGGAACTCCACAGCCGGGAAATCAGGCATTTGAATATACCGTGCTCACAAACAGCAGGCTTAATACGGTTGAGCAGTTTAAGAATATCATAATTAAATCGAACCCCCAAACCGGCAATATTATTTACCTGAAGGATATTGCCCGGGTGGAGTTGGGACAATTCTCCTATTCCCATAATTCACTGGTTAACGGGAGCCCTGCCTCCTTCATGCTGGTTTTTCAAACGCCGGATGCCAATGCAATTGAAACCTATAATGGGGTGATGAATGCATTGCAAGAGCTAAAGAAATCCTTTCCCAAGGATTTGGATTACCTCATTCCTTCCGAAACCGTGTCGGTGGTGAAGACTTCTATTAAGGAGGTAGTTACCACCTTGTTGGAAGCCCTGGTGCTTGTAGTACTGGTGGTGTATTTATTTTTACAGAACTGGCGCGCAACCCTAATCCCGGTGTTGGCTATTCCGGTTTCTCTTATAGGGACATTTATGTTTTTTGTACCCTTTGGATTCACGATTAATACCCTTACCCTGTTTGCTTTTGTGCTGGCTATTGGAATTGTGGTGGACGATGCCATCATTGTGGTGGAAGCAGTGCAGCACAACATCGATCACTATAATTTATCTCCAGCCGATGCCACCCGGAAAGCCATGAAAGATATTTCGGGGCCGGTTATTGCCATTGCACTTATACTGGCATCCGTTTTTATTCCGGTGGGCTTTATTCCCGGAATTGTTGGAAGGTTATACCAGCAGTTTGCCATTACTATTGCAGTATCTGTAATCATCTCTGCATTTGTTGCCTTGTCGCTTACCCCGGCCCTTTGTTCCATCATGTTGAAACACTCCAAAGATGAAAAGGCAAAAAAGGGTTGGTTGGAAAAATTCTTTTTTTCATTTAATAATGGATTCCGGAAAGTAAACTTATCCTATACCCGCAGCGTTGCCAGGTGGATAAAAAGGACTCCCTATGTGTTGGTGATGATGGTGGTGTTGTTTGTTGGCTTATTCTTTCTTTTTAAGACAAAGCCCACCGGATTTATTCCCTTAGAAGATGAAGGAAGGCTTTATGTAACCTATGAACTTCCCGAGGCAGCTTCTACCTCACGGAGTTTAGCGATGGTGCAGGAACTATCGGATTCTTTGTTGACCATTCCGGAAATTAGCGTGGTGGGAGGACTTGCCGGATTCAATATCATTAGTTTTTCGAATAAGCCGAATGTGGGCACTATGTTTATCATGTTGAAACCCTGGGACGAAAGGAAGGGAATAGAACACACGGCGCAAATGGTGGTGGCAAAAATTCAACAGAAGACCTCCCGGTTTAAAGATGCCAGAGTGATGGCCATCCTGCCTCCTGCCGTTCCCGGCTTGGGACGAACAGCCGGGTTTACCTTTGAACTTCAACAAACAACCAGTACAGATAATATTGAAAAATTTGCACAGGTTGCCCAAAATTTTGTTGGCGAATTAAATAAGCGACCAGAAATTGGAGGGGCCTATACTTTTTTTAATGCCAATACGCCCAGTTACCAGGTTGATGTGGATCGGGATAAAGCAAAACAATTAGGGGTGAATATTGCGGATGTTTATTCTACCCTCTCTGCCTATTTAGGAAGCAGTTATATCAACGATTTTAACCTTTATGGAAGGAACTTCAGGGTGGTGAGCCAGGCAGATAGCAGCTATCGGTCATCCTTAAGTGAAGTTGGAAAGTATTATGTTAAGAACAGTGTGGGAAATATGGTACCCCTGGGCTCCCTTATAACTACAAAACTGGTTGAAAGCCCGTCTTTGATTTCGCATTACAATATTTACCGCTCCATTGAAATTAACGGAACCGCTGCACCGGGGTATAGTAGCGGTCAGGCGCTGGATGCATTAAAGGAAACAGCGGCAAAATTCCTTCCTACCGGTTATGGATATGAATTTTCGGGGATGAGCTCCGAAGAATTGAAGGCTGGAAATAAAACCCTGATGATTTTTGCCATTTCCATAGTTTTCGTTTTTCTATTCCTGGCAGCCTTATATGAGAGTTGGTCGGTACCGTTTTCTGTTTTGTTTGCAGTACCGATTGGGGCATTCGGATCCATACTTGCACTCACCTTTATACCCAGCCTATCGAATAATATTTATGCGCAGATCGGATTGATTACACTAATAGGGCTGGCGGCTAAGAATGCTATTCTTATTGTTGAATTTGCTAAAGAGCGGGTAGATGCCGGTATGGAGGTGTTAAAGGCCACCATTGCAGCGGTGAAATTGAGATTAAGACCCATTTTAATGACTTCCTTTGCCTTTATTTTGGGCGTTTTACCTCTGGCCTTTGCCACAGGCGCTGCATCCGAATCAAGGAGGACAATTGGCTGGACTGTATGTGGCGGTATGTTGGCGGCCACTTCGCTGGCAATTTTTGTGGTTCCTGTATTATTTGTGCTGATAACCAAAGCCGCTTATGGAAAGAAGAAACTGGCTTCTTTAAAATCAAATTATAATCCCGAAGATCATAGAGAATATGAGGAGGATAGCGAGGTTTAAATAAGATAGTCTTCCCACTTTTTCAATGAATGAGTTCTGGCATTCTTAAATAGCCGGGTTTACTTTTAGTAAACGAGATGGGTTACTTTTTTATTGACTGGATTTTTTTAGGTCCGATTTATACCACCATCCCAGTACCAGGAGTAACAAGCCCCAGGAAATGGCAAGCGCCCAGGTTGGGCCCATGGGGTCACCCGTTGTTTTTAGATCTATTCCCTTACCGGATAGCGTAAAAGCAATATTCGACCCCCAGTGAATTCCAAAGGCAAGCCACAACGATTTCCTGGCAATTACACAAACCCCTAATACCAGGCCTAAAAGAAATAAATAGGAAAGGACCGGCAAGCCATCCGTTAACCTCCAGATATGGTTCAGTACATAAAGGGTAGCTGATAACAGGACCCAAAAGATGGGTCGTATAATTTTTATGTGTCCCAATAAATATCCCCTGGTTAGGATATCTTCCGCAATGGAAGGGAAAAAGGTCATTAATAGCGTTAAGGGTAATGCATTAAAGAATACATCAACCGGTTGTATGCTTACCAGTTTTTCGAAACCCATTCCTATGGACAAAAAAATGGAGACTGTAAATACCACAAGGCCAATACTTAGGCCCTTTACCAGATCCCAGCCCCATTTGTTGTTAAACGCAAGGCCAAACCCATCCAGACCTTTCCAGCCCTGGATATAACCCAGGATCAGGGCAGTTGCCAGGAATCCGATTTTAAAAATAGCGGTAAGGGTTAAAGACTGATAGAACTCGGGGAAATGGTAAATTAGAAATAAAAGGAGAAAGCCCGAAATAAAGGAAACCCAGTTTTTAACCTGCATAATAATTACTTAAATTCAAGTAGTGCAACTTTTAAAGTTAGAGAATAACAGCAATAACTCTCTTTTTTCATTTTGATTGATTGGGAAATTAAAGGGGAGTTGTATTTGAGATTCCGGATTTTTTGAATAATAATTCTGACACCAGGAAATTTTATTCAGTAAAGCAACCTGCTGAACCTGGGTCCAATATTTCATACAGGCCAATTTGGACACGGCATGTTTTAACCATTTTTCATTTAAATCCTATGGTATGTTGAACTGGTATCTATTGTAGGTTAAGATTGCCAATCTCCCAATTTTGCCAGGAGTTTATTGGTTCGGCCTTGATTAGCCGGATTTGATTCATTCGTTCGGACATCTTTCGTTTAACAGGGTCAACTAACCAAAATCATATGAAAGGTACCGGGTTTCGATTCCCGGCTTGAATTTGAAACCCTAAATTTGTCGCCATAAAAACCTGGACCTTGGCAAATCAGCATAAAAAAACCTGTGGAATAATTGGCACCGGTATTGCCGGACTGGCATCCGCTATCCGAATGCGCAACAAAGGTTACGATGTAACCGTATTTGAAGCGAATCCATTCGTAGGTGGAAAGTGCTCATCTGAAACCTCAAAGGGATACCGTTTTGATATGGGCCCTTCGGTATTTACCATGCCCGGGTATATTGATGAGTTGTTCGTTCTTTCCGGAAAAAACCCACGCGATTATTTTAATTATGAGCAGCTCAACCCGGTGTATAAATATTTTTTTGAGGATGGAACCACCCTGGAGTCGCCTTTTGGTGCAGAGGCTTTTGCTGAAGCGATGAGTGAACATACCCGGGATAGTAAGGAAGCGATTTTAAAATACCTCGACCACACCAAAATGGTGTATGAATTAACAGAGGATGTGTTTCTTAAAAATTCTTTGCATAAGCTGCGTAATTATTTCACCTGGCACATGCTTAAAGGGATAATTAATTTTAGTAAGATTGGTACCGCTGAAACCATGAACCAGGCCAACAGCCGGGCATTTAAAGATCCCCGATTGGTACAAATGTTCAACCGGTATGCCACCTACAATGGTTCCAGCCCTTACCTGGCGCCGGCTACCCTGAATGTAATTCCACATGTAGAAATTGCGAAGGGCGCATTCTATCCGGAAGGCGGGATGTTTAGTATTGCCAATTGTATGCTTACCCTGGGAAAAGAAATTGGGGTAACCTATCATTTTTCAACACCCGTAAAAGAAATTATTGTAAAGAATAATAAAGCCTGTGGAATAAAAACAGCAGCAGGGGATTTTGATTTTGATGTAGTGATCAGCAATATGGATGTGTACAATAGCTACGCTAAATTATTACCCCATGCAAAAAAGCCGGCAAAAACCCTGAGCCAGCCTAAATCGAGTTCGGGGATTATTTTTTACTGGGGTATAAAGCATGATTTTACAGAACTTGGCTTGCATAATATTTTCTTCAGTAAAAATTATGAAGAAGAGTTTGATACCATTTTCTCCAAGAAGACTATTTATAACGATCCTACCATTTATGTGAACATCACGAGCAAGCATACCCCAACCGATGCTCCTCCGGGCTGCGAAAACTGGTTCGCTTTTATTAATGTGCCCAATAATTCGGGCCAGGATTGGGATGCCCTAATTGACCAGGCACGCGAAGCCATGATTTCAAAAATTAACCGGAGGTTGAAAACGGATATCCGGCCAATGATCGAAACCGAAATGGTTTTCGACCCACGGGTTATCGAAAAACGGACATCCAGCGCATTTGGGGCTATTTATGGCAATAGCTCAAATAATAAATTTGCCGCCTTCAACCGCCATCCTAATTTTTCGAAAGAAATAAAAAACCTGTATTTCTGCGGTGGCAGTGTACACCCGGGGCCAAGTATTCCTTTGTGCCTGCTTTCAGCGAAAATCACCACCGGGCTTATCAAATAGAGAACCACCCCATACCGGTGAAATTTGACCTAATTTTGCTGCCTCTAACCAATAGCCGTAATGGCAATGACCCAGAACCCGATAATCGATATTCAAGGCCTTACCAAAGTGTTTCGTGGTAATGATGATCCCGCAGTGAATGGTATTGATCTGCAGATCTTTCAAAATGAAATTTTTGGTTTGCTTGGCCCCAATGGCGCTGGGAAGACCACTACTATTTCAATGCTCTGCGGCTTATTCCCACCCACCAGTGGTTCTGTGAAGATTTATGGAAAGGACATGCGAAATGAACTGGGTACTATAAAAAAGATGGTGGGCATTGTTCCACAGGATATCGCCCTGTACCCCACACTTAATGCCTGGGAAAACCTCGATTTTTATGGACATATGTATGGATTAAAAGGGAATTTACTAAAGGATAAGATTTCTGACTGGTTAAAGAAATTAGGATTGGAAGCAGCGGCAAAAAGACAGGTAGGTACTTATTCGGGAGGTATGAAACGCAGGCTGAACCTGATTGCCGGCCTGCTGCATTCTCCCAAAATATTATTTTTAGATGAACCAACTGTGGGGGTAGATGTGCAATCCCGAAATGTAATCATATCGCACCTTACCGAAGTAAATGCAAAAGGAACCACTATCATATATACTTCGCATCACATGGAAGAAGCAGAACAATTTTGTACCCGGGTATCCATTATTGATTATGGAAAAATTTTGACAGTTGGTACGCCTGCTGAATTGATCGCTTCTGTACCCGGAGCCGATACCCTCGAAAAAGTATTTCTTCAGCTTACTAAAAGAAAACTGCGCGACTGATGATCAGTAAACTATTAGCTACTGTTAGGAAAGAAGCGTTGCTGCTTTTGCGCGACAAGGTGGGGTTGTCTATATTATTCATCATGCCTATGGTGCTCATTTTTGTAATGACGCTCATCCAGGATGCGGCTTTCAGTTCAATGAATGAAAAGGGAATCCCGGTGGTATTTGTTAATGAAGACCAGGATTCGTTGGGGTTTGATATCAGAAATGGGCTGATGCAAAATGACCTGGTTGAACTTCATGATTCAATTAATGGGAAGCCCGCTACCGCCGAAAATATACGTAATGCAGTTTCTCAGGGAAAATTCCTGGTGGGCATTGTGGTGCCAAAGAACGCGACAAAAGCCATCAGAAATCATGTGGCATCAATGGTTGATGAAGTGATGGCCTCCGATTCCACAGAGCTTGCAGCAGCAAAAAGATCTGCTGATTCTATCCAGATTGAAATACTGATTGACCCAATTGCAAAGAAATCATTCCTGGTTTCTGTTACCAGCACCCTGCGGGAGTTTATTTCTGAGATCAAAACCAAGATCATGTTTCAGGAGTTTTCTGCGCAGATGAACGAATTAATTCCGGATAAAACGCCTACCCCTTCTACCGCTTACGAACAATCTCAATTCATTCGGTATAAAGAAACCTATGCTTCGGTTTCAGAAGACAAATTAATTCCCAATGCTGTTCAGCATAACGTTCCTGCATGGACGATCTTTGCCATGTTCTTTATTTCTATCCCTTTATCGAGTAGTATAATCAAAGAGAAAGGCGAAGGAGCGGCTCTTCGGCTTAACACGATGCCCAGCCCCTATTTGTTACTGGTGAATGGAAAGATTATTGTTTATGTGGTAGTGTGCACCATACAGTTTTATTTGATGATGCTGGTGGGGCTGGTATTCTTACCTATGTTGGGGCTTCCCCGCCTCGATATGGGGAGCCATTATCTTTCTACCCTGATGCTGGTTTTAGCCACTTCCTTTGCCGCAACCGGCTATGGAGTGATGGTGGGTACTCTTTCCAAGACCGAACACCAGGGCGCCATTATGGGGTCCCTTTCTATCATCCTTTTATCTGCGTTGGGCGGTATTTGGGTGCCCAGCTATGTGATGCCCGGTGTAATGCGCACCATCAGTTCTTATTCGCCGTTGAACTGGTCGCTTACAGGATTTTATGAATTGTTCCTCAGGGGAGGGGGACTCGGGAAAGTAGGACCCGAAATTTTAAAACTTATTTTGTTCTTTCTTGGAACCATGTCGGTAACTTCCATTGCAAACCGGAAAAGCAGATTAACCTAAACAAATGAACAGGGAAGAAATCAGTGCCATCTTACAGCAGTTTATCAAAACCGAAATTCTGGCAGGAGGAAAACAGATTGAGGAAAATGCCAGTTTGCGTCAGGCAGGAGTTGACTCCTTTTCGATAATTGAAATCATTTTGTTTATCGAAAACAGGTTTAATGTGCTAATCCCTGATGAAAAACTATTGCCTGAAAATTTTGAAACCCTTCAACAACTTTCGGCGGTAGTACACAATTTGATGCAGGCAAATCCCTAATGGCTGATTTTTCAAAATATCAATTTCCAAAAAAAGTTTACCTGAGTGGTCCTGATTGCTTTCACCTGATGTTAGACCTGCATGCCAGGAAACATGGGGCGGGAGGGAATGTGATGCGGAAGGTATTTTATTTTCAATATAGAATAAATGCTGAAAGGATTCGGCATACCCTGCACCAATCACCGGGCATGCATTGGTTGTGTAATATAAAGCTCTGTAAAGGGTTCCTATTTGCTAAACCATTTTGGAAATACCGGAATGAGAACAGGCAGGTAAATATCTTACTTCATGAGGAAGTAGAAGAAGGCCTGATTCCGGAAATGATTTTAAAGCGGGAAATGCCTGTGGGTTCGGCGGCCTATATAGAGGTGGATATACTCTTTTTTACTTCCGGGAAATCAGCATTAGTCTTTTCCTGGAACCATATCCTGATAGATGCACGGGGTTCGGCCTTATTTTTTGAACACTTGAACAGAATAGCCGATGGTACAGTGGATGAGCCGTCAGCTTTATTTCCGCCTCAGGAAAATGAGCCTGGTTTATGGACCTATATCCGGAATATGTATAAGGTAAAGGCCTTTATTGAGCAATCCTCGCATAAGCCGGTTAGCTCTATTGCAGATAAAGATTTAAAGATCAAAAAAGATAATAGCCGCAGCCTGGTGATTAGTTTTTCACCGGAGGAAGCTGAACAAATTCAACGTTCAGGTATTAAAGCGGGGTCAAAATTCGGGCCTACCCATTATTATCTTTCCTGTTGCGCCATAATGATTCACCGGTTACTCAGCAAGCGCGGTAGACCGGGCCCACTCTGGATCCCGGTACCTTACGATGGACGGTTGAAGGGTGGATTAGGCCCGTTATTTTCGAATCATGTTTCCTTTATTTTTTATAGGTTTGAAGTTGAACAGCTTGCTTCCATTCCCCTCATCGTAAAAGAACTGGGTAAACAGATGACGGACCAGATTCGGATCAGGATGCCGGGGAAATATAATATGCTCCTAAATATGATGCGGCACTTTCCTCTCTGGTTATACTATTTTCTGATTAGCCGTACCGGCGAAGGCAGTATTGCCAGTTTTTTATATACTTCTACCGGCGAAAATTTTAGCCATTTGCCTGTTTTATTGGGAGAACAGGTTGAACATATTGGAATGGTTCCTGCACTTACATTCCCGCCCGGATTTACTTTTTTATTTTTAAAGCAGCAGCATGGCCTTCACCTGAATATTAGTTATTTACCTGAGGTGATCAGTGAGGCGGAACTTAACTTTGTAATCGCAGAAATTAAGGAACTGCTTCTCCATTCTTGAAAGAAATTAAAACAGATGTATTGGTGATTGGCGCCGGTGCTGCCGGAATAGCGGCTGCGGTGTCTGCATCTGAGCATAACCTTCGTGTTGTGGTAGTTGAAAAGTGCAGCATAGCAGGCGGAAATGCAACCATTGCCGAGGTGGGTACTATTTGCGGGTTATATCATAACAGTTTTTCCGGTACTGAGTTCCTGGTACGTGGCTTTGCCAGGGAGTTTGCAGAAAAATTGCAATCACTCTCCCAAACAGTTTCGGTTAAAGGGAAAGACGGGCTCCATTACCTGCCGTACAAAATACAGGCCTTTTCTCTTTTGGGAATGGAGTATTTGCAAAGAGGAAATATTACCTGCTTTTTTAATCACGAAATAAGGGAAGTCAATACGCAGCAGAATACAATTTTATCCCTTGGGGTAATGAAGGATAATGAAGTAACGCAAATCGTACCTGCCACGGTTATTGATTGCTCCGGAAATAGCATAGTGGCAAGGCTTTCAAACCTCCCTGTTATTACAGAAAGAGAGTACCAATCGGCAGCGCAGGTCTTTACTATGCGAGGAATTAATGAAGACAGAGAAGACAGGTTATCTCTGCAAATTCTTAAGGCGATTGTTGCCTATGGAGATGAGGAGTTGGTTGATGGCCATCTGCCAAAACTATACCTTGTTCCCGGTTCTTTATCCCAGGGCAGGGCATCCTTTAAAATTGCCTTACCCTTTACCATAAAAGAAGGAGCAGATCAGGATCAGCATTTGGCAGAAAGCGCAAGAAACTGGGTGAAGGTATTTGCAGATTTTTTAGTTGTCAAACTGGCGTCATTTAAAAATGCTTCAGTTGATCATATAGCCGTTTCCCCGGGTTTCAGGGTGGCAGCCCGTACCAAAGGGAAATATATTTTAACCGGTAATGATGTAAGGAACTGCCGCCGGTTTGAAGATGCCATTGCACGTTGTTCCTGGCCGATTGAAGAATGGAATGAAACCGGCAGGGTGCACATGGAATATCTGCCTGAATATGGGTATTATGAAATCCCCCCTGATTGCCTGATTGCAGAGACGGCACACAATCTCTTTATGGCAGGTAGGATTATATCGGCAGATAGAGACGCGATTGCCAGCGCCCGGGTGATGGGGATTTGTTTACAAACCGGGTATGCCGCAGGTATCCTTGCCTCGGGTAAAATACTGGCAACCCCTATTCAAGATACCATTCAGGAAATCAGGCGGCTTCAAATGGATTATATTTGAAAGATGGAATTAAGCCAGCAGGCAAACGTTTATGAAGTATTGAAATTTGCTGCAGAGCAATGGCCACATAGCCCGGCAGTTCATGATGAATTGGGTACTATTAGTTTCGATTCGCTTTTCAAAGAAACAGAGGAATTAAAAAAGCAACTTGCTGCATTGGGTTTAAAGAAGGGGATGGGGATGGCCCTTAAAGCAAGGAACGGCCGGACCTTTATTGTAGGACTTTTTGCCGGAATTGGATGCAGTGCCGTAGTTATGCCAATGGCTCATCAGTTAAAGAAGCCGGAGATAGAAGAGATTCTCTCCGAATCAGGGATTCAGGTTATACTGGATGATTTGAGCGGTATTCCTCCAATCCTTCCGGTGAATCAGTATATTGAATTGCCCTGTGGAAAATATTCATTCAGCTTTACGGGGGCAGATAAGAATACAGCGTATGCTCCGCATGTAGATAATCCGGCTTTTGTACGATTCACCTCGGGCACTACCGGGAAATCGAAGGGGGTTGTTGTTTCGCATCAGTCAGTAATTGAGCGCATTGAGGCGGCGAATTTGGGGTTGTCTCTTGGTCCGGGAGATACCGTGGTATGGGTACTTCCCATGGCCTATCATTTTATTGTTTCCATTGTACTTTACATTCGTTTTGGGGCAGCCATTGCAGTGGTTCAGGATTTCCTTGCCCGCCATATCATTAACATCACCAATCAGTATAGTGGGACATTATTATATGCTTCTCCTTTTCAAATTAAATTACTGGCTGCGGATACAAGTGGAGAAAGGATGCCCACCTTAAAAAGGGCCATATCTACCTCCGCCGGGATTGGTTACGATGTTTGCCTTCAGTTCAAAGAGCGATTTGGCCTCACCGTTAGTCAGGCTTATGGCATTATTGAAATTGGCTTGCCAATGCTCAATGATGAAAAATCGGAAGAACATCCGGATGCGGTGGGATTTGCCCTGCCCGGTTATACGGTTGATATTTTAGACGATGAATATAAACCATTGCCACCCGGTAAGGTGGGTTTCCTTGGGATCAAAGGCCCCGGGATGTTTGATGCGTATCTGTTTCCTCCCACTCCCAGGAGCGCGGTGCTGAAGAATGGATATTTTTTAACGGCCGATTATGCCACTAAGGATCCGGAAGGGTTGGTGAAGATTGAAGGCCGGTCGAAATCGGTCATTAATATTTCCGGAATAAAAGTTTTTCCAGAGGAAATTGAAGCCGTACTGGAAACCTTTCCCGGCATAAAACAGGCGCGTATTAGCAGTAGCCCGCATCCGCTTTTGGGACAGATAATAATCGGGGAACTGGTGGCCAAAAATGGGATGGCAATTGATACCAGGGAGGTGCTTTCTTTTTGCAGGGAGCGGCTTTCTGCATTTAAAATTCCTAATCGTTTAAAAATTGTGGAGTCTCTTCCAATGACTAAAACCGGAAAGCTACAAAGGCACTAGCGCCGGCTTTTTAATTTTTCATATCCGGCAATATTCATCATAATCAATAGCATCCCGTAAAAAGTATCTTCAAACGGAATGGTATAAATGCGGATACCCAGGTTTTCGGCATCATTGTAATTAACTACGGGTATGGCAGTAAGAAACCCATTCACCACAAAAAAGGGAATCAGGCAGACGGCATAAGAAACCATAAAGCGGGCAGAATCAAAACTTTTGAAAAACTTCTTTTGCCTCAAAACAAAGAAGATGAATAAGGCCGAAAGAAGAAAGGTAGAAGCGGTGTACCACCGGCTGATATTGAAGATGCCGGCAATAAATAAGAAAATGGCCAGGGTCATTAAAACCGTATCAGAATTCTTGTTCCGTTTAATTTTTGGGAAATAGGCTTTAATACAGGCATAAATAAAAACGCAACAATAAGGAACAATAAAAAAGAATAAAACTTCTTCTATGGGAAGGTAACCCAGATGCGTACCCTGAATATAATCCGGATTAAAATTCCATACCCCCTTATAAGTAAAAAACATATCCCAGGCAATGTAAAATGCCGCAGGTAAAAGGCTGGCAGGCAGTACATATTTCCATTCTTTATAGAAGGCTACCTTTTTGTCGAAACTCAACAAAAGCGGACCCGCAAAGGAGAGGCCCAGGATAAGAAAGTATGTATAGTGGTTATTCAAGAATGGTTATGCGGGTATTTCTTTCTGTGCGGTTAACCGTCGTTTATCCTCTCTTACTTTGTTCCAGTATTTTTTGGGTACCCAAAGCATACCAAAACATTCGCCGTCTTCTTTTTCGAGGTGTTTGTGGTGCATCTTATGCCCCCAGCGTAAAGCCCTGATGTAGGTATTGTTGCTACGGGTAAACCATTTAATGCGTTGGTGGATGATGACCTCGTGAACCAGGAAATAACCGATTCCGTAAAGGGTAAGTCCGGCACCAATGGGAATCATCCAGTAAACTTTATACATCACCCCCAGCATAATCAGCAACCAGCTTGGGATGGCAAAAATTAAAAAATAAAGGTCATTTTTTTCAAAAAATCCGGGGCTTTGCTGGTGATGATCTTTGTGCAGGTACCAACCGAATCCATGCATTACATATTTATGAAGCCACCAGGTGAAGCCTTCCATGGCAACAAATGTTACCAGTGCAATTAATATGTAAAAAATCCAGTGCATTGTTATTCCAAAAAAGTGCGCAATAGCAGAAAAAACATAATTTGGATGAGCAGTAAATTTACGGCGAATTTATTACGCCTGTTGAATTGCAGCAATTCAAAACAGATGAGAATAGTCATGCTGATTACAAACCAGGAAATATAATTAAATGCCGGAATACTGCCATTTTCGAGCCATTGCCAGTAGCCGAGTTTTACGGCAACCGGCTCCATGATCCAATCGAAGAAAATGGCCAGCGTGGCGCCATCAATCACTACCGAGGTGAATTTTAACCAGGGGGAAGTTTTGGGAGCCTCCGTTGGCATTCGGGATGTTAATTTATTAAACAGGGCATGTATCATACTCGCTACGCCATAAGTGACTATAAACCAGTTGACCGCAATAATTAATGGAACCCCCAGCCACATGGGCCCCAGGTTATGCGTATAGCGATACAATCCGAATAGCTTTCCGGTATTAATGCCTATTGCCTCTGCGCCAAATCCAATTATGGCGGCGGCGGCAAAAAATAACCAGAAACCGGTTTGTTTATAGGGGCCTGTCCATAATAGCAGCAGTAACGATAAAAGAAGATTATAAACCGTTGCTTTTACAAAAAACGATCGGTCAAAAAAGAGGATTCCAATTAATCCGATGCTATGAAAAAATACAGCAATCAGGGTGGCCCATCCATATTTATTGAGGGCGAATTTCATATCTCAGATGCTTTATGTTCATTGGCAAGCCTCGGCAAAATTAATTTAAACCAAACCGTAAAATTTTGTGGGTTTTCTTTCATATCAGAAAGTAATTGTTCCACTGTCTGATAAGAAATATCGCTTACTTCATTGGGGTTGGGTTCTGGTTCCCCGTCAAATTTTCCAACAAATACATGATCCAGTTCATGTTCGGTGAGTTGGTTTTCAAATTCGGCACGGTAAATAAAGTGAAAGGCGTGTTGAAGAGGTGTTTCAATACCCATCTCTTCTTTTAGCCTCTTTGCCGCTGCATGCGCTGTGTCTTCGCCGGGGGAAGGGTGGCTGCAACAGGTGTTCGACCATAACCCTGCACTATGGTATTTATCCAATGCCCTTTGTTGAAGTAGGAGTTCGTTTTTACTGTTGAAAATAAAAATACTAAAGGCGCGATGAAGCAAAGCTTTCTGGTGTACTTCCATTTTTTCCATGGTGCCCACAGGCTCATCCGCCTCATTAACCAGAATCAAATCCATAATGCCTAAATTAATAAATATTGAACTGGTTACGAACACCGGCTTTGGCAACTATTACTGC
>Ga0116193_1001813_pt1 | contig 17060 bp, 13 predicted proteins | sample AD_UKC115_MetaG_FD_89892 | JGI IMG/M metagenome (GOLD analysis project Ga0116193, IMG submission 89892) | Active sludge microbial communities of municipal wastewater-treating anaerobic digesters from Hong Kong - AD_UKC115_MetaG | ecosystem: Engineered > Bioreactor > Anaerobic > Digestate... | reverse complement strand
TCCCCCACAATGGATTTTACAAAGGTTGATTTTCCTTCGCCGTTTCGTCCTACAAAGGCAATTTTACCACCCCGTTCCAGAACAAAATCCACATTTTTAAGCACTTCCAACTTCCCGTAGCCCAAAGTCAGGTTACTGCCTTCAATGACTACTCGTCCCGAATGTGGTGCCGGCGGAAACCGGAACGAAATAGAACTATTGTCCAACGTATCCACCTCCACTTTATCCATCTTATCCAACAACTTAATGCGACTTTGCACCTGCTTGGCTTTGGTGGCCTTGTAGCGGAAACGTTCAATAAATTTCTCAATATCGGCAATCTGTTTTTGTTGATTCTCGTAAGCCGCTTGCTGCGTCTCAATCCGCTCTAATCGCTGCCGCACATATTCCGTGTACCCGCACTTATAGTCTTGAATGTTTCCCAGGGTAATTTCAATCGTGCGGGAAGTTACGCGATCCAAAAAAGCACGGTCGTGCGACACCAATATCAAACAGCCGTCGTAAACGGACAGGTAATTTTCTAACCACTGTATAGATTCAATATCCAAATGGTTGGTTGGCTCATCCAACAGCAGAATCTCCGGATTTTGAAGCAATATTTTCGCTAGGGCCACGCGCATCTGCCACCCGCTGCTGAATTCTGCCATCGGTCTCTGAAAATCGGCCGACTTAAAGCCAAGTCCCAACAACACCTTTTCTGCTTCACCTTCCATGGTATGGCCGCCCAACTGATGAAAACGCTCTGTGGCATCGGCCAACTGCTGCGCAAGATTTACGTATTCCTCGGAGGTATAATCTTCACGTTCCGACAGCGACTTGGTCAGCCGCCGAATACGTCCTTCCAGCGACTTCTGTTCCACAAAAGCGGTCATCGTCTCCTCCCACACCGACTTGTCATATTCGGCGTACAACTCCTGCGGCAGATAGCCGGTCTGATAGCCGCTCGTGATGACCATTGTTCCTGTTTCGGGCTCCATCAAGCGGTGTATAATTTTCAATAAAGTCGATTTTCCGGCTCCGTTCTTACCTACCAAACCAATGCGGTCTTTGTCTCCCGCCACAAACGAAAGGTCTTTAAATAAAAAATCCCCGGTGAAATTTATTGAGAGTTTGTTAATCGAGATCATACATCACTTTTTAGGGTGCAAAAATAGTACATTTTTTTGGTTTTTGGGACGAATTTCAAGTCAACAGACACAAGCATTAAGAAAATAGTGTACATTTGTCGTTTGTTTGAAACACTAAGCGTTATAACCATAAACCCACACGGCGATGATAAAAAAAGCTATTTTCTTCCTCTCTATCACACTCCTCTCTTGTGTGGCATATTCGACGCCACAGGATTCGCTTTACTCGCAGCAACTTTTCGACAACTTTTCTTTACAACGGAGAGAACTTTCGTGGATGCAGCTCGGCTTTCGCATTGGTTACAACATCTCCCTTACCGATCAGTATTCGCCAACCGATGAGATGAAAAACCTTTTCTCCGCGGAATTCGGCGCATTTGCCCGTTTCGGAAAATATGTGTACGCAGAAGTCGGCATCGGCTATCTGTTTCATAAAGGACACTACACCTCCAATTTTCCCATCCCGCCGGTCAGCAACGAAATTGTGGAAACCCGTTTCCTGCAAATCCCCCTCAAAGCAGTCGGTTATATTCCATTGAAAGAGAAATTTGCCATCTTCCCGGCGGTCGGGGTACTCTACCAGCCCTTGATTCAGGTGAGCGAAAACTACATCGGTTATTCCAAAAAAAATATCACCAACCACCAATTTCTGTTCACGGCCTCTTTAGGAGTTCGCATCTCCTATTTTACCCTTGAAGTTGCCTATCGAAAGTCCATCACCCCCTTCTTTTCCGATAGAACTTCGGGGAAACCAAGCTATATTTCCATTATGGCAGGATTTATGTTTTAATTTTTTCAAATTATCAATCAGAGAATTAGAAGAAAAAAAGATTTTTTTTCAAAAAAATAAGTACACAGAATAAAAAAAGATGTATTTTTGCAACCTCTAAACGAAAGGGAGTTTAGCTCAGCTGGTTCAGAGCATCTGCCTTACAAGCAGAGGGTCGGCGGTTCGAATCCGTCAACTCCCACAAAAAGACAAAGGACTTACAACATTATGTAAGTCTTTTTTTATTTTCCTTTTCAGCAGTCTATTTTTTATTTTCCTTTTAAAAATAATGAGTTTTATAACTACCCATCGTCATTTTTTTATTATATTATTTAAAGCAATATAAAAAAAAATATTATTTTTGCAAGGATGTAATTTGATAAAAATATTTTAATAATGAAAAAAATCATACTTTCTTTAGTTGTTAGCTTATTGCTTTGTGCCGTTACGTTTGCCCAAATTACCACGTTGACTTTTACGGGTAAAAATGACCTGAATCAATATGTGTGTTTGGATAGAGTGGTCATAACTAATTTAACTCAAAGTTGGCAAGAGATTATTTACTATCCGGATACCATTTTGATAATGGGAGCTACCGATATTGAAGATTATGAAAAATCAAATCCTTTTTCTGTTTCTCAAAATGCACCCAATCCTTTTTCGGGTGTTTCAGATTTTTCGCTACAATTAAAAGAACCGCAAACCGTTAGCATTACAGTTTTTGATATGAGCGGAAAAAAAATTACCGATACACAACAGAGATTATCTCAAGGAACTCATACGTTTAGATTGTTCCTTTCCACACCGCAAACCTGTTTATTATATGTGAATGCGGGGAAAGAAAAGGCATCCTTGACAATTATTAATACGGATAATGGCGGTGGAAATAGGATAGATTATGTGAAAAGTGAACCTGTTTTATCTTTGACTTATAACTCAAATACGAGCAAAGGGGGAACTCAAAATCCATTTTCTTTCGGTGATGAAATGGAATATTTGGGCTATGCCACCATTGGTGGCGTGGAAGTTGAAAGTGAAAGGATAAGACAAACCCAAGGTTCTTCTCAAAGTTTTCACTTAGTGTTTCATACTTCTTCCGAAGATGGACAACCTTGTTCCGGCACCCCTACTTTAACCGATATTGATGGCAATATTTACAACACGGTACGAATCGGTAATCAATGTTGGATGAGAGAGAATTTACGAACAACCAAATATGCCGATGGCACGTCAATTCCTATGGGAACCTCTACAAGTACTGTTGTAGGTTATCGCTATAATCCTGATAATTCCGCAAGTAATGTACCCACTTACGGTTATTTGTACAATTGGAAAGCAGTAATGGGCTCTTCAAACAGCAGCAGTTCCAATCCCAGTAAGGTTCAAGGAGCTTGTCCTGCCGGATGGCATGTTCCGAGCAATGCCGAATGGACACAACTTACAGATTATCTTAGTAGCCAAAGCCAATATGTATGCGGAACCGATTCAACTTTTATTGCAAAATCATTGGCTTCTACAATAGGATGGTACAGCAGTTCCGGTACATGTTTCGTTGGGGATAACCCTTCTGCGAACAATGCCACCGGTTTTACCGCATACCCTGCAGGAAGTTGTCTTTCAAATTATTATGCATTTACACAACGGGCGCTCTTTTGGAGTACCACCCAATTCGATGAATCCCTTGCCCGCTACCGAGGTGTGAATTATTTGTACCCAAATATAGGACCAGATTCTTATGTAAATAAAGGCTATGGATTTTCGTTACGCTGTCTTCGCAATTAAAATACTATAATTGTAACGGCTATTAAATGAAAATATTCTTAGTGAAAATGGTTATGATTCATTATCTGAAGGTTTTTCTACTTATTTTACCTACCCCGTTCTTCGGCGACGCTTCTGTTGTGTTGATTTACAAGTATTTCTGTCGCCGAAGGAGGGGGTAGGTAATAAGATTCTTCATACCTTATAATGCTCTATAATAAAATCACGTTAATTCTCTAAAACTAACACAACGTCGGAAGAGAATCCATTAAAGTAATATATAAAGAAAAGATAAAAGTAATCTTTCTACACTTCTACTATTTAATATTGATAAATAAAACATTCGTAATCATTTATTTAAAAATATTTTTATCTTCTTTTTGAGGAAATGATAATTTTTTGTAGTAAAAAGATTTACCGATAAATTGTAATATAGGACACCTAAAAGCATTGATTGTTAAAAATTTGGAATAATATATAAAAAAGTGGAATAAATAAAGAAAAAGAGTTTAATTTTGCAAAAAAATAAAAAATACTTTTTCCCTCGTAACTAAAGATAAACTAACAAATAAAAAAATGGAATTGTCTTAAAAATATATTAATTATGAAAAAAAATAATTACTCGCGGGTATGCATCGTTTATACTGTATATCAACTCTTTTTCTATCTATTATATAGTTCCGATAAAGAGATTAAAGACACTTTCTTTTTTTTCGGCCCCGGTATTCCTATTTCTTTTATAAAGGAATTTCCAAATTCCCATTATTTTGTTAAATGTAAAACGACTGCGGAAAGAAGACGGCTTCGTCTGTACCTTCGACTTTTTAGCCGCATTCGGTGGCCTTTTTTAACTTCGGCGGAAATTTTCGGAGAAGATCATTTGGTATTTTCCCCGGGGCTTATAGGAAAACGTCATTATACACTCATTGAAGACGCTCCGTTAATTTTGTCTATGTACTATAATTCACAAGCTTATAAAAGAGAAACGAAAAATAATAAAGGAATCAAAGGAGTGTTCGGAAGATTTGTTTACGGAAATACTTTTCACTTTGGAAGAGGCGAAAGTAATCAATGTGAAAAAATTCTGCTATCCCAATACGATGAATCACCGAATTTAAAAAATAAAACCATCGAAATTATCTCTTTACCAACCTTATGGAATGAAGCATCGGTTGAAAAAAGAGATTTTATTTTATCTCTTTTTAACATTACATCCAATGATCTTTTGATTATGGAAAATAAATCCATTATTATACTAACTCAACCTTTTTCAATAGATATAAAAATGGAAGAAGAAGAACAAATAGAGTTGTATCGAAGCATTATTCAAAAATATAATCAGAAAGATATCCTTTTGAAAACACATCCCCGAGATCCTATTAACTATAAAGAATATTTCCCTGAAATCAGCATCATAACTAAGCCCATTCCTATGCAATTGATTGATATAATGGGAATAAAATTTAAGAAAGCAGTTACCATAAGTTCCACAGCTGTACTCTCTTTCCCTTATGAAATAGAGATAGATTGGATCGGAACTACCTGTAACAAAACCTTATTTGCCTACTACGGAGATATGCCTCTACCTGATAAGCTTTCATGTAAATAGAAAAAAAGCAGAAGGCTATATCGGAAAAATTTATTTTTTGTCTATCTTTGCAACTTAAAAGAGCATATCATGAATATAGCCGTTATTTTAGCCGGAGGAGTCGGTAGCAGATTAGGGTATGAGTTCCCTAAACAATTTTTTAAAGTTGCCGGAAAGAGTGTAATCGAACATACTATTGATGTTTTTGAGAATAATCCGTTGATTGATGAAATTGCAGTTGTGGTTCATGCTGCCTATATTTCCAATATTGAAACGATGGTTTTGAATAACGGATGGAAAAAGGTGCGTAAAATACTTAAAGGAGGTGTGGAACGCTATGAATCGAGCCTTGCCGCCATCAATGCATACAGGGATGACATGAATCATAATCTGATTTTTCATGATGCCGTTCGTCCGATGTTGAGCCAGCAAATTTTAAATCATGTTATTGAGGCATTGGAAAAATATAATGCAGTCGATGTAGCTGTACCCGCTACCGATACGATCATTAAGGTAAACGAAACCGGAGAACTGATTGAAAGTGTTCCGAACCGAAAATATCTGATGCGGGGACAAACACCGCAAGCTTTTAAGCTCCACACGATTAAGAAAGCTTATGAACTTGCACTTCAAGATTCCGGATTTTCCTCCTCCGACGATTGCGGCACTGTAGTAAAATATCTTCCCAAGGAAAAAGTATTCGTTGTTGCAGGAGAAGAAGCTAATATGAAGTTGACCTATAAAGAAGATACCTATCTGTTGGACAAACTATTCCAGCTCCGTTCTGCAAATTTGCACTCCGAAATAGATTATCACCTTCTTAAAGGAAAAGTAATTGTTATTTTCGGAGGGAGTTCGGGCATCGGACAAAAAATTGCAGAAATAGCGGATCAATACGGAGCACAAGTGTTTTCTTTTTCCCGTAAATTTTCTCAAACGAATATTGCCGACAAGAACTCGGTTAAAGAAGCTTTGCAACAAGTATATAATACAACGCAACACATTGATTATGTAATCAACACTGCTGCTATTTTATCCAAAGAACCTCTTTTGAGCATGAAGCAGAGCACTATTGATCAAATGATACGTACCAACTATGACGGAATGGTCAATGTCGCTATAGAGAGTTATCCCTACTTAAAAGAGAGCAAAGGACAACTGCTGCTTTATACTTCAAGTTCATATACGCGAGGACGAGCTTTTTACAGTATCTATTCTTCCACCAAAGCTGCTGCAGTCAATTTTATGCAAGCCCTGGCTCAGGAATGGGAACCGGCAGAAATTAAGATTAACGTTATTAATCCTGAAAGAACGAAAACTCCAATGCGCTTGATGAACTTCGGAAATGAACCCGATACCACGCTTTTATCTTCCGAAGAAGTTGCCAATATCTCGCTTCAAACTTTACTCTCCGACTTTACAGGCCAGGTTATTGATATAAAAATCAGAAAAAACAATTGCTAATTTGATTCAAATTGAAAGATTATGAGCAAAAAAAATATATTGGTTTTTCCTTGCGGTTCGGAAATAGGATTGGAGATTCACCGTTCCTTGAAAAATTCCATCCATTTTAATCTAATCGGCGGCAACAGTACAGATGACCATGGCAAATTTGTATTTACCCAATATATCGACAATATTCCCTTTATCAATTCCCCGAACTTTATTCCCCAATTAAAAGAAGTCGTAAAGACACATCATATTGATGCCATCTATCCTGCAATGGATGCCGTCATCACCATATTGAAAGAACATGAAAAAGAACTGGAATGTAAGGTTATTGCTTCTTCCATAGAAACTGTAAATATTTGTTTGTCGAAAACCAAAACATACAAGACGCTCAAACATATTATTGATGTTCCTGAAATTTACAACAAAGAGGAGATAGACAAATTTCCGGTCTTTTCAAAACCCGATATCGGCTATGGTTCGCGAGGAGCAAAACTAATTAAAGACAAATTAATGCTTCAAGCCCACGCCGAAGAGTATCCGCACAATATTTTTTGTCGTTTTTTACCCGGAGCCGAATATACGATTGACTGTTTTACAGACAGATATGGAACATTACGCTATTTTGCTCCGCGGCTACGAAAAAGGATTATGAACGGCATTAGTGTTCATACCGTTCCCGTTTCGGATACCGCTGCAAAATTTGAAAATATAATCCGTAAAATCAACGATGCCATCTCTTTTCAAGGGGCATGGTTCGTTCAACTGAAAGAAGATGAAAACGGAACTCTATTTTTATTGGAAATTGCAGCAAGATTGGGAGGATCGTCTTCCCTATTCAGAAACAAAGGTATTAATTTCGCCCTGCTGACATTGTTTGACGCTTTCGGTTATGATATTGAAATTATTGAAAATCAATATCATATTGAATTGGATCGAGCCTTAGACAACAAATATAAACTTGATCTTTCTTATGATGAAGTTTATGTTGACTTTGATGATTGTATTCTTCTTGAACAAAAATATTTCAACTTGGATATGATGAAATTTCTCTTTCAATGCCTCAATGAAAACATAAAAATCACTTTACTGTCTAAACATAAAAATGATTTAAATGAACAATTAGCCCAATTGAAGATTCAGGGACTTTTCACCCGCATTATTCATCTTAAACAAGATGAGCAAAAATCAACTTATATTGATAATCGGCATGCTATATTTATCGACGACTCTTTTGCCGAAAGAAAAGAGGTCGCTGCGAAGACGGGAATTCCCGTTTTCAGTTTAGACATGCTTGAATGCCTTTTAAAATAATGATGAACATGGAACATTCAGACCTCGATTTTACTTGTCCTTACGGAAACGAAAAACTTAAAAGAGTTCAATGTGAACTTTTAGAATTATTTAAAGAGATTGATACTCTTTTTAAAAAAAACGACATCCATTATTTTCTGATTTACGGAACTTTACTCGGAGCCGTAAGACATCAGGGATTTATTCCATGGGACGATGATTTGGATATTGCCGTTTTTAAAGAGGATTATGACCGCGCTATGGAGTTGCTCAGAAAATCTCTTTCCGATAAATATATTGTTCATGACAAATTAACCGATCCCGTCTATTGGTGCGATTTCAGTAAAATCAGATATCGTAATTCGACTGCCACGAATGAAATTTGGCTCAACGACAATAAATATAAATATAAAGGGGTTTGTTTGGACATATATCGTTGCTGGGAAACTCCGTGCTCAAAGTACAGAAAAAAACAAAACCGAAGTAAGGAACATGCCAAATTCGCTCTTATGAATCTCTCCGCATCCAAAAACCTAACCTCAAAAACAAAGGCTTTATTCAAATGCTTTACCCCTTTGTTCTCCTATTTTTATTACTATTTTCTTGATATCGTATCGAAAAAAGAGATGCAATATATTTGTGACCCCGCCGACTTTAGCGTTCCTATCAAGAAAGAACATTTGATGCCTTTACGTGAAGGCTTGTTCGAGGGTATTTCAGTCCCTGTTCCATGCGATGCCGAAGCTGTTCTGACGGACAGATATGCCGATTTTAGGAAAATGCCCCCTAAAGAACAACGCCTACCCCATTACAGTACGGTTGAATTTTACGATGAATAACTCTTTATTTTGCCCGATTATGTCCATTTCCGAAAATCAAGAAAGCAATCCGTTGGTAAGTATCTGTACCCTTGTTTACAACCAGGAAAAGTTTTTGAAGCAATATTTAGAAGGAATTTTCTTACAAAAGATAAATTTCTCATTTGAAATCTTGATTCACGACGATGCTTCTACTGATAATTCGGGTAATATTATTCGGGAGTATCAAGCATTATATCCCAACATCATCAAACCAATCATACAAACAGAGAATCAATACTCCAAAGGCATTGATATCAATCTAACCTATAATTTCCCTCGTGCCAAAGGTAAATATATAGCCATTTGCGAAGGAGACGACTACTGGACAGATCCTTTTAAATTGCAAAAACAGGTCGATTTTCTCGAAGCCCATCCGGAGTATAATCTCTGTTGCCATGACTGGCAGGTGCTCTGCGATGAAAAAATACTTCCATCTCCGGTACATAATATTTACGCAAATCCGCTCTCTTTCACTTTCGCAACCCTTCCGTGGGTGTGGATTACCAAATCTGCCACGTTGATGTTCCGTAGCAATGCTTTTGATTTTAGTGTTTTATTGCGCTACCGATACGGACGAGATGTGCATATTGTCTATCATGCGCTCTTCGGCGGAAAAGGCTATTTCATGCCCGAAGTGATGGCCGCCTACCGAGTTCATAGCGGCGGAATCTGGAGCAAACACGATGCCGACGAGAGAAACAGAGTAACCTACGAACTGTATAAAGAACTCTACTCCTTCGAGAAAAATAGGGCAGTCCGTAAACGCTATATGAATGCCACTTTGGCTTACTTCAACGGATTATTGTTCGGCAAAAAGAATTGGTATAAGTTTATGCAAAACACCAGATTATACGCAGAAGCTTGGCAAAATGCAAGCGACTTTAAAGATGTACTCTTTTGCCTCGGAGGAATTATCCCTACTAACTGGGTCAAATGGGTTATGAAAACCTTTAAAATTTAATTTTACTCCGCCTTGAAAAACGAGGTAAACCCTTTCAGGAAAACCAATTATTGTTGTCCGGGAAAATAATTGCCGAGAAAAATAATAATATCGCAATTTTCTTTGTTTCTCTTTCGTACTTTTGTCTTGATACAAAAGTACCAAAAAATCAAGGCAAAAAGAATGCCGCCCGCTCTGCCAATCAGCTAAGCGGTTCTAACAAAACAAGGCATTTCCTCCTACTTGCGTACGAGGAAATGCAAACGACAAGCGGTTTTGCAAGAACCGCTAAGCTGATTGGCATTCACAGCACCGCCGCCTCTGCTTTTTGCCGGGCCTGCGCGCATGCTTCGTGGCAGAGATCGTTCTTTTCGATTAGGGGGCTTACTTTTTCAAAAACCAAATCGTGTACTTGATTATCAAGGACTTTTGATTGTTTTTTGATGTTTTTTATTTTTTACCGGACAACAATAAAAAAAAATCAGTACTTGAAAAAACGCTTTATCCGGATGATAGAATGATTCAATGATTCGTCTCCGTTTTTTCGTCGATAATAAAAACGAAAACTATGTTTTTTCTGAAATGGCTTATAAAAATCTTGAAAGAGATTCTTCCTTTTTCGGTTTTAAACCATCGAAAATCTATTAAGAAAGAGTTATTCTGTTTGTTATTTTTTGAATAAAAATAGCATCAAAACTCAGAAATAAACCATATATCCATAATAAAGCCCTATCAAGACAAAAAGTACGCCTACAATCCGATTCAGCCATTTTTGAAAAGATTGCATTTTTCCGTAAAAAGTGCCAATGGCATTCACGCTGTAAGCCAAAATATAGGCAACGATAATCACCGGCAACGCTGTGGCTATCGCAAAAATAATCGGTAAAAAATAGCCGCCGGCCGCCGTCACCGACATCGGAATCAGCATGCCGAAATAGAACACCCCACTCGACGGACAAAAAGCCAGGGCAAAGAGAATGCCCAATAACAAAGCACCCCAACCGCCGTACTTCTTGTATTTAGCCCCATCGCCCTTAAATCCGAATTTCGGCAAATTGAGTCTGTCCCCAAAAAGCATAAAAAGTCCTATTAATAGCAACGCCGGAGCTAAAATATATTCTCCCCATGTACCTATAAATTTTTGAATGGAAAAGGCACTTGCACCCTCCCGTAAAAGCGGAATCAACAAAAATGCCAACCCTGCGTAAGTGACTACTCGCCCCAATGTGTAAAGTAACCCGTTGATAAATATACGGTTACGATTTTGAATATCTTTGCTAATGAAACCGATTGCCGCAATATTCGTAGCCAACGGACAAGGACTGATCGCCGTGAGTAACCCCAATAAAAATGCCGTTATCACAGGCACCGTCCCACTGTCTAATATTGATTGAATCCACTCTTGCATGCTCGTTATTTTAATAAATTTTCAATTTTCTCTTTCAATCCTTTTTTAAATACTTCCGGTTCTCCTTTGGCATACGAAAACCCGAATTCGGTCATGTCGTGTATCGTCTCATTGGCCGATTTGTGCTGCGTCACAAACAACGAAGACCATGCCGCTTCATATTTTTCCGCAATAGCTTCATTTTCCGGCTTCGTAAAATCAATTACATGAAAAACCACCTTTCCGTCATTTACCTCTTCGGCAAAATCGTTTTCAATAACCTCTTTCGTTAAAGTTTCAATCGCCACACAGCCCTTACAACGTTGATTCCCATGAAAATAGATGACTTCAACCCCATCTTCCGGCGGAGTTGCAATCGTTGGTTTCTCGGTGTTGGTTGTACACGAAATCAGTAGTAGCAACATAATCGGCAAACTCAATATTTTTCTCATTTTTAATATATTTAGATGAATAATTAAATTCTATTCGTATTTCGCCAAACTACGAACACATAGCACAAAAAAATTAAGAACAATAATTCTCCTTGGGTGTCGCCTTAAAAAAGTCGGCAAGGAGCGTTTGGGCTTCCTCCCAATTCGCCCGATTAATGCAATACTTGACTTTCGGAGCCTGAATCTCCCCTTGAATCAGTCCGGCTTCGCTCAAAGCTTTCAGGTGCTGGGAGGCAGTTGCTTTCGCAATGGGCAAAATTTCATGGATGGCCCCGAAAAAACAGGTGTCTTGGGCAGCCAAAAATTCCAAAATAGCAATGCGCGCCGGATTCCCTAACGCTTTGGCATATTGAGCAATACGCTTCTGTTTTTCTGTATATTTGTGCATTTATAATAAATTTATTGTTCGCAAAAATACGAACTTTTTATAAATACAAGATCATTTTTTCTTTTTTTTATAAGAATATGTTGGGCGTTCCGGTATGCCCCAAAGAATATTATGAAAAATAAAAATATGAAAATTAAAATTATTATTGTTGTCAGGGAAAATAAGTGCCGAGAAAAATAATAATATCGCAATTTCCTTTGTTTCTCTTTGGTACTTTTGTCTTGATACAAAAGTATCAAAAATCAAGGCAAAAAGAATGCTGTCCGCTCTGCCTCTCCTTTTTACCGGACACCAATAATAATCAATCAGTCTATAATATGTATTTTTGGGGTGTCGGTTTCGCCTTCGGCGCCCGGTGATATATTACTTTTCTACTCATAATCCAATAATAAAACTGCCGAAAATTATTTACGAAAAATTGTTGGTTTTTTATTTGCAGATTACAGCATAACTATGTTCGGTTCCGAGTGAAGCTTGGTTTTGCTCAGAATGAAGCGTGGTTTTACTCAAAATGAAGCGTGGTTTTACTCAAAATGAAGCGTGGTTTTACTCAAAATGAAGCGTGGTTTTGTTCAAAATGAAGCGTGGTTTTTATTCGAGAGAAACTTCGGACTCGAGACAGGCTTGTCACGGACTCATGACAGGCTTGCCATGAACTCACGACAGGCTTGCCATGAACTCGCGACAGGCCTGCCATGAACTCGTGGAAAGATACCTACGAAGTCGAACAATGAATATATTAATTGGAAGGGGGCTTACTTTTTTTAAAACCCAAATCGTGTACTTGATTATCAAGGACTTTTGATTATTTTTTCTTTGTTTCTCTTTGGTACTTTTGTCTTGATACAAAAGTACCAAAAAATCAAGGCAAAAAGAATGCCGCCCACTCTGCCTCTGCTTTTTGCCGGGCCTGCGCGCGTGCTTCGTCGCAGAGATAGTTCTTTTCGATTAGGGGGCTTACTTTTTTCAAAAACTAAATCGTGTAATTGATTTAGCAAGCACTTTTGATTGCTTTTTCTCTATTTTTATTTTTTACCGGACACCAATAAAAAATAATATATTATATTTGCCCATTAAAAATATTTCTAATTAGAAACTATTTAATTATGCAGAAGAATATGAACAAACCAATCATTTTAGCAATCAATCCGGGTTCTACATCTACTAAAATTGCCATTTTTGCCCAAGATGAGAAGATTTTTATCGAGAATATTAAACACTCTTCGGATGAACTGAGTAAATATCATACGATTGCCGATCAGTATGATTTTCGCAAGGAGATGATTCTGAATGAATTGAAAAATAAAAATATAGAACTTTCCTCTATTGATATGGTTATAGGTCGGGGTGGCTTAATAAAGCCCATTAAAGCCGGAGTATATGCAGTAAATGAATTAATGATGCAGCATCTTCGGGAGGGCTATAACGGGCAACACGCTTCCAATCTGGGTGGTATCATCGCCAACAGTATTGCGAAGGTGATTGGCTTGAAAGAGGCTTATATTGCCGATCCCGTGGTGATAGATGAAATGACGGATGTGGCACACATTGCCGGGCATCCTCTCTTTTATAGGAAACCCATCTTTCATGCCCTCAATCAACGTGCAGTAGGGAGAATATATGCCAAAGAACTTGGGAAAAAATATGAAGATTTGAATTTAATCATTACCCACATGGGGGGAGGTATCACCGTCGGGGCTCATGAAAAGGGAAAAGTTATTGATGTCAATCAGGGGTTGGACGGAGAAGGTCCTTTTTCACCGGAACGCTCCGGCTCACTTCAGATGAATCAAATTATTGAAGTTTGTTTCAGCGGCAAATATACCGAAGCCGAAGTACGCAAAATGATTGTTGGAAAAGGCGGCTACGTGGCCTATTTTGATACAAATGACGCGTATGAAATAGAGAAACGGGCGTTGGCAGGAGACGAAAAAGCTATGTTGCTCGAAGAGGCAATGGCTTATCAAGTGGCCAAAGCTATCGGCGAATATGCCGCCGTACTAAAAGGCAAGGTGGATGCAATTCTGCTCACCGGAGGATTGGCTTACGGAAAACCTATGGTAGCGAAAATTTCCAAATATGTCAGTTGGATTGCGCCGATTAAGGTTTATCCGGGAGAAGATGAAATGGGCGCTTTGGCGATGAATGCCTGTTTGGTTTACTCCGGAGAAATGAAAGTACAAGTCTATCAATAACAGCCGTTTTGTTGCCTGAAAAGGTTTTAATTTATTATATAATTCACTCCTAAAGATTGCACACATGAAAAAACTGATATTCATTATAAGTTTCATCATGGGAGTTGTAGGTCTTGTTGCCCAGCCCCCGCAAAAGATGTCGTATCAGGCCGTGGTACGGGATGCCCAAAACAGTTTGGTCGCCAATCGCACGGTCGGGGTGCGTATTTCAATCATCAGTCAGGGTACTCAACTGCCGGTTTATGCCGAGACGCACACCGCCACTACCAATGCCAACGGGTTGATGTCTCTTGAAATTGGCACAGGAACCGTGGAATTTGGAACCTTTTCCGCTATTGATTGGGCACACGATGATTTTTCCATTCGGAATCAAATTGATTTAACAGGAGGAAACAATTATACCATCATCGGCAACCAACAGTTGTTGAGTGTTCCTTATGCTTTTTATGCCGGCAATGCCTCCATTGACGGGAATTTACCTCCTGACGGGACACAAACGGGCGATATCTTGTATTGGAACAATAATGACAGCAGTTGGCATATAGTACCAGTAGGAACTCCGGGACAAGTCCTCACATTAGGTCCCAACGGCATCCCGCAATGGTACAGCACCGCTTTAAATCAAAATGTACCGCCGACCATTACGACCGACAGTTTATTCAATATTTCCGGAACCAAATTAAATGTGGGGGCAACCATCACTAATTCGGGAAGTTCGCCGGTAATTGCCAGCGGCGTTTGCTGGAGTCAAACCAATCCCAATCCGGGAATCGGCAACAGCCACACCTCCGACGGTGGGATTATCGGCAATTTTGTCAGTTTGGTTACAGGACTTACTCCCGGAATAATATGGTACATAAGAGCTTATGCCACCAACAACGCCGGCACCGGCTACGGTGAAGTGCTTACCATTACCAGTCCTACCCACTGCGGCACCGTGAGCGACAACGACGGGAATGTCTATAATACCGTCTATATCGGAAACCAATGTTGGATGAAAGAGAATCTACGAACCACGACCTACTCCAACAGTACCGCCATTCCGAAAGGAACTCTCGGAACTATTATTGGCAGCAGTTCCAAATATTATTTTGAATATGATGATAATCCATCCAATAATACCTTATACGGGTTATATTACACGTGGCCGGCAGTGATGAACGGCGCCGGAGCCAGCAACAACAATCCCAGCGGGATTCAGGGAATATGCCCGACCGGATGGCATGTACCCAGCCACCCGGAATGGTGCGAATTGGAAAACTACCTTGAACCCGGAATTGACGGATCTTGTACCACTAGCGGCTATAGAGGTTCGATGGCCAAAAAATTAGCCGGAAAACAATACTGGTCGTTGTATGGTTCCAATTTCCTGGCTCCCGGATATTATCAGGTGGACAGTACCGGATTTAACTCCAGCGGTTTTTCGGCACTCCCTACCGGTTACTACAGAAGTTATACTGATCCTAGTCCCGATGTTTTTGCTTATGAAAATTTGAATGTTACCGGCTATTGGTGGACATGCTCCGTCTATAATAATGATACTTCATATCCGAGATACAGATCGCTTACCTACAATAGTTCCGGAGTTAACTCAAATTATAATACAAATACATATTCTTGGCAAAATTATTATGCATATAGTGTTCGTTGTATTAAAAATGAATAAATTTTCCGTCATGCAAACAAAAATAGTTCCTTTTATACTTTTTCTTTGCGGTCTGTTCATAGGCAGCTTCGTATTGAATGCTCAGCCCCCGCAGAAGATGTCTTACCAAGCCGTCATTCGGGATGCCAATAACCAATTGGTAGTAAATCAACAGGTTGGGGTAAGGGTGAGCATCAGACAACACAGTGCCTCCGGTCCGATGGTTTACATTGAAACCCACACGGCGACTACCAATGCCAATGGTTTGATGACGGTAGAAATCGGCAATGGCGTACCTCAATTGGCGACTCCTTTTGCCGACATCCCTTGGGATCAGGATGACTTTTTTCTTCAAACCGAAGCCGACCCCGCAGGCGGCACCCAATATGTATTGGTTGGCGTTCAGCAATTGCTGACAGTGCCTTATGCTTTTTTTGCAGGTAAAAGTGCCTATGCCGACAGTGCCGATTATAATCATTTGGCCAACAGACCTATCGGAACCAATCCGGGAGATATTTTGTATTGGGACGGCAGCAGTTGGAATCTTGTTCCGGCCGGCTCCGAAGGACAGTACCTTACTATGGGCAATAATAATACGCCCACATGGACTTCTCCGGGCGGGAATCTCGGCAGTATGCCCATCATTACCACCGATAGTGTGTTCAATATTACCGGCAGAAATGCTACGGTTCATGCCACTATTGTCAACCCGGGAAGTACCGGCATTATTGCCAGCGGAATATGTTGGAGCACAACTCCCTACCCCTCTATCGGCAATTCCCATACTACAGACGGAACCAGCATCGGTGCTTTCCTCAGCAACGCCACCAACCTCACTTCCGGCACCACCTTTTATGTTCGTGCGTATGCCACCAATGCCGGCGGAACGGCTTACGGTATTCCCATTAGCTTTACAACGCCCACTCATTGCGGCACTGTGACCGACTATGACGGGAATGTTTATAATACTGTTTATATCGGAGCACAATGCTGGATGAAAGAAAATTTGAAAACAACTCATTACTCCAATGGGGCAGCAATTATGGCAGGAGTTGATGGAAGTCATAATGATAAATATTATTTTAGATACAATCATGATAATGCCAATATGGCTAAGTACGGACTCTTATACACATGGCAAGCGACCATGAACGGAGCCGGATCAAGTGACAATAACCCCAGCGGCATTCAAGGGATTTGCCCGTC
>Ga0116193_1001812_pt1 | contig 17066 bp, 9 predicted proteins | sample AD_UKC115_MetaG_FD_89892 | JGI IMG/M metagenome (GOLD analysis project Ga0116193, IMG submission 89892) | Active sludge microbial communities of municipal wastewater-treating anaerobic digesters from Hong Kong - AD_UKC115_MetaG | ecosystem: Engineered > Bioreactor > Anaerobic > Digestate | place... | reverse complement strand
GTCACGGTCGGATGCTCCAGCCCCTGGGCATCCGCACGGTCGAGGTACGCATAGAGGCGCGCCAATTCCTCGTTGTTGATATACCGCGTCTCGCCGTCCTCGCGGTACTTGGGGACGTGACGGCACGGATTGGAGCCGTCGGGCCGGTAGCCCCACACCTCGGCCATATTGAACATCTTGCGTAGGCAGGCCAGAACCCGATTGGCTGTAACGCCGATCTTTGCCTTGTCCTTCATCAGCGTGGTGATGTGCGACCGCGTTATGTCCGGCACCTTGAGCTTGCCCAGGGCGGGCAGGATGTGACGGTCGATGTAGCCCTGGTAGGAATCAACTGTCCGGGGCTTGTTGCGCGGCTTGGAGTATTCCTCGATGAACTGCCCACACAGTTCCTTGACCGTCGGGGCCATGCGCGCGGCCAGCTTGGCGGCGCTGGGGTCATCGCCCTTGCGCACGTCGGCCAGCCAGTCCTGAGCGATCGACCGCGCCTGCTCGACGGTCAACTCGCCGAACTGGCCGATCTTCGGCTTGCGACGCTCGCCCCAGTTCGTGCGGTACTGAAGCATGAAGACCTTGCGGCCGTGCGCAGTGACTTTGCAGAGAAAGCCGGGGACAATGGTGTCCCGCAATTCGTAGTCCTTGCCGGTAACTTCGGCCGCATCGACAGCGGATTTGGTGAGTTTGATCTTGGCCATGACGCCTCCTAGTTCGGGATCGAACGCAGGAACCAGCCAGGAGCCACGGCATCGGAATGTCTGCCGCAATCGGTCTGGTCTAGGCGTAAGGCTAAACGGGACTAACTCCCCGGAAAACCAAGCACAGCAAGCCTTTGCGGGTTCCAGCGTAGTCTCATGCTAGTCTCGGGACTCAATCTCAAAATCTGCCGGTGGCAACACCGTGCCGGTTCGATTCCGGCTCCGGGCACCACATAAAAAAACCCGCACGACCGAGTGGCCGTGCGGGTTTTTTCGTGCCCCGCCGCACACCGGCGGCGGGTGGCTTCAGCCCTTGCGCAGCAGCGCCTTGAGCGCGTTTTGCAGCCGCCGGGCCTGCGCTTCGTCGTGCGCGCTGGCCAGCACGGTGGCGGTGTCCTGCACCCAGGTTTCGGCGGGGGCCGGGTCGTTGCGGCGCGTCAGCAGCTGCAGCTGCAGCGCGCGGCGCGCGGCCAGCTGGTCGGCCGGGGTGGGCACCTCGGCGGCCATCTCCAGGCGCAGCAGGGCCTCGCCCGCCTTGCCGGTGTCGCCCGCGCCACTGCCCACGGCCTGGGTCCAGGCGCTGCGCACGCTGGCACTGACGGCGCGGCCCAGCTCCTGCGCGCTGGGCACCTGATCGGGCTGGCGCTGCTGCCAGGCGCCCAGCAGCTGCGTCAGCGCCTCGCCATGGGCCTGCGCGGCCAGCTTGCGCAGCTGGGCCTGGGCGTTGTCGACCGCGTCGCGCTGGGCGCGGAAGGCGGCGTCGCCCAGGCGGGGGCCGCGGTCTTCGCGCGGCGCGCGGTCGCCGAAGCGGCCGCCGTCACGCCCACCCTCGCGGCGATCGCCAAAGCGTCCACCGTCGCGGCCTCCATCGCGTCCACCCGGGCGGGCGCCGGGCCGGTCGCCGAAGCGGCCACGGGCCGCGGGCGGCTCGGCCTTTTTGGCGCCGGGGCGGTCGTCGCCGCGCATGGCGATCAGCGGCTTGGCGGGCTTGGGCGGCGCGGCCGGTGCGGCGGCGGGCGCATCGCCGTCGGCACCTTCGGCGGGCGCGGCGGGTGCTTCGCTTGCTGCGTTATCGGTAGCTTGCTCGGCTTGATCGGCGCCGGCTGCAGCCTGATTGGCTTCGGATTTTTGCGCGGCGGCCAACTGGCCGCGCGTGGCGGCCTCCAGCTGCGCCATGGCGGCGCGGATGCGCTGCGCGTCGCCGCTGGCGTTGGCCGCCTCGAGCGCCTTGGCGGCGTCGAGCACGGCGCGGTCGTGCGCGCTCATGGCGGCCTGCTGCTGCTCGCGCTCGGCGCTCTTGCGGTTGAAGGCCTCGTCGATGGGCTTGCGGAAGGCGTCCCACAGCTTCTGCTCGTGGCGGCGCTCCAGCGGCACGGCCTGCGCCTCGGCCTGCCAGCGCTGCTGCAGCGCGCGCACGGCGTCGATGCGCAGCTGCGGCGCGGCGCCCAGCTGCTCGGCCTCGGCAATCAGTGCCTGGCGGCGCGCGGTGCTGGCCTTCTGCTCGGCCTCCAGCGGCGCGGCGGCCTGGTGGATGGCGGCCTTCCACTGCGCCTGCAGCTCGGTGTAAGCCTTCTCGGCCAGATGGCCGGCGTTGCGCCAGCGCTCGGAAAACTGGTGGATCTGGCGGCCCATGGCCTTCCAGTCGGCGCTGGCGCCGGCCTGCTGCGCGGCGCCCCAGGCCTTGACCTCGTCGATCAGGGCCTGGCGCTGCGCCTTGTGCTGGGCCGACTCGGCGCGCACCTGATCCAGCCAGGCGTCGACGAACTTGTGCGCGGCGTTGCAGGCGCGGTCAAAGCGCTTCCACAGCGCGTGGTTGGGCGGGCCGCCCTGGTCGGCGGTCTTCCACTCCTCGCGCAGCTTGCGGATGGCCTCCTGCAGCTTGCGCCCGCCCATGGCGGGGACGAGTTCCTCGGCGGGTTGGGCGGCGGCGGGCGTGGCCGCTGCCGCTTCCTGGTCGGGCGCGGCGGAGGGCTCGGCCGTCGACGGGGCGGCGTCGGCAGCGACCGGCTCCGCGGCAGCCGGAGCGGAAGCTTCGGCCGCGGCCGCAGTGTCGGCCGGTACCTCGGCGACGGGCGCCTCGGCTGCCTCGGCGGGCGCGGCCGCAGGACTTTCGGCCGCAGCAGCGGCTGCGGGGGCGGCATCGCCCGGCGCCGCCTCGCGCCGCGGCTTGCGCGGCACCAGCAGGGCCTCGGCGCGCGCCACCAGCTGCTCGCGCGCCTTGTCGGCGCTCCAGCGCTGCCAGCCGCCCAGCTCGCCGGCGGAGACCAGCGCGGCGTGCACGCGCGCCTCCAGCGCCTCGTCGATCAGGCGGCCGTTGGTCTTGAGCGACTGGCGCAGCGCCTGGGTGGCGCTGTTCATGTTCTTGCTGTGGCCGGCGGCCACGGCCTGCTCCAGCAGCATCACGCCGGCCTCGACGGCCTTGGTCGCGGCGGCGCGCTGCTCGGGGTCGATGCGCGGCTTGGCCGGCGCGGGCGCCGCCGCCTCGGCCGCCGGCGCCTCGCCGCGCGCGGCGCGCAGCTCGTCGGCCCACAGGGGCACGGGCGGCAGCGGCGCGGCGGCATCCTGCGCGGCGGCCACGGCCTGCGCCAGGGCGGGCACGAAGGCGTTCCACACCGCGTTCAGCTGGCTTTGCGCGGCCTCCAGCTGGGGCGGAAAGCGCACGTCCACGCTGGGCCACTGGCCGTCGGCCTGCAGCGCGGCGGCCTGGTCCTGCCAGTGCGCCACGTCGGCCTGCAGCGCGTCCTGCTGCTGCTGCGCCTCGGCCCAGGGCTTGGTGGACCGCAGCTCGATGCGCTGCGCCAGCAGGGCCGCGGCCTCGCGCTGCACCATCACGCGCTGCTGCAGGTCCTCGACGGCCTTGATGCGCTCGACCAGCTGCGTGCGCAGGCCGGCCAGCGGCTCGCGCGACAGCGGCGCGCCGGCCTTGGCGGCGTCGCGCTGCCAGGCCAGGGCGTCGGCGATGTTCAGGCGCGCGGCCTCCAGCAGGGCCTGGGCCTTGGCCTGCCATTCGGCGGCCACGGCGTCCTGGCCCTTGGCGCGGCGCAGCTCGTCGAGTTTTTCGCGCAGCGCCTTGGCGGCGCCCTTGTCCTTGGCCGACAGCTCCTTGAACACCTCCTGCATCTGCTCGGGCGCGGGCTCGGTGGCCAGCCAGTCGCGCACGCGCTGGGCGCGCTCGCCCGATGTGGCGGCGGAGAACACGCCGCCGGTCAGCGCATCGAGCGGGTGCGCCTCGGGCGCCTTGGGCGCGGGCGCGAGGGCCTCGGCGGCAGCTTGCGGGTCTTTGGGGTCGCGGTTGAAGGGAAACATGCGGAGCCAGGATGAGCGGTGGACATGGGCGCGCGCCCACGCGGGGCGCGCCGAAACCATCTATTGTCGCTGCAACCGGGCCGCGCGCGGCGGCGTCACCGCGTCACGGCGTCATTTCATGCCCAGGCTCAATTCGGCGTGCGGGACCCAGCCCTTGGGTGCGGCCGCGTTGTCGGCACTGGCGGCGCTGGCCGGGGCTGCCGCGGCGGACGCGGCCTTGGCGCCGGTCTGCGCCGCGCCCAGGAACAGGCGCGCGGCCGCCACGCCCTTGCCGACCAGATAGTCCTTGACCGCCACGCCGCGCTGCACGGCCAGTTGGCGCATGGCGTTTTCGTCCACGTCGATGTGAGCCATCAGCAGCGCCTCCATCTCGGGCACCGGGATGTCGCGCAGCATGCCGATGGCGTTGCGCGGCTTGCCGGGGATGTCGGCGCGGCGGTACAGGCGCTTGAGCAGGGCCGGGTAGTCGGGCGCGCTGGCGATGGCGGCGTCGGCCCCGGATGCGGCGGGCGCGGCGCCGGAGGCCGCACCCGCCGGCGCGCTGGCGGCCGATGCGGGCGCCGGCGCGGGTGCCGCGCTGCGCCGCTCGGCCGCCACCAGCTCATCCAGGCGCTGGCGCCGCGCGCCTTGGCGCTCGTCGTCCAGCCGCGCGCTGCCGGCCACCGTGAGCTTGAGGCCGGGGCGGTCGGCCAGGGCCTTGGCCACCTTGTCGAGCTGCGCGCGGGCCTTGGCATTGAGCTGCGCGCTGCCCGGCGCGAACGCCACCTGCGACAGGTCCTGCCCGCCGTCGCCGCCGCCCAGCGCCCGTGCCAGCAGGCTGAAGGGCGCGGTGATGGCCTTGCCGATCAGGTTGATGATGGCCTTGAAGATGATGGGGCCGATGGAGAACTGCGGGTCGTTGAGGGAGCCGCTGATGGGCAGGTCCAGGTCGATCACGCCCTGGCTGTCGGCCAGCAGGGCGGTGGCCAGCTGCACCGGCAGGCTGGCGGGCGCGCCGGCCACCGGCTCGCCGAACTCGAGCTGGTTGAGCACCAACTTGTTGGTGGCGGTGAGCTGGCCGTCGGGCTGGATCTTGTAGGCCACGTCCATGCTCAGCTTGCCGCGCTCGATGCCGTGGCCGGCGTACTTGACCGAGTAGGGCGACAGCGGCGGCAGGTCCAGATCGCTCACCTTGGCGCGGATGTCCAGCGCCAGCGGCTCGGCCAGCGGGTTGACCTGCCCGTCGATGGCCAGCGTGGCCGTGCCCTCGGCCGTGCCGCTCAGGGCCAGCTCGGCCATCTGCGGCGCGCCGCCCGGCGCCACCGAGCTGAAAGCGCCCAGCGAGCCATTGAGCGCCGTCAGGTCGGCCGAGTAGTTGGGGCGGATGAAGTGGTCGGTGAAGTCGATGCTGCCATTGACCAGCTTGGTGGGGCCGAAGCGGATGACCGGCGCCAGCGGGTCGGCCTTGGGCTCGGGCCTGGCAACCGCGGCCGCGGCGGGCGCGGCGGACACGGGGGCGGCGTTGAATTCTCCTGAAACCGTGGCGTTCGCCGCATCCGCTGCTGCCGTCGCCGGCGCCGGGCTGGCCGGCGGCGCCTGGCCGTCGGACTTGACGATGTCCTGCAGGTTGATGCGCCCGCTGGGGTCGATGGCGATGCGGGCGAAGAAGTCGGACAGCAGCGAGCTGCCAATGGCCACCTGCGGCGCCTGGCCGGGGGCCAGCTGCACGTCCAGCCCGTCCAGGCGCAACTGCTTCCAGCTCAGCAGCTCCTCGCCCAGGCCGCCGGCGCCGCCGCGCGCCGCCACGGGCGCCAGCGGCGCCTGCGAGGCAGCGGCGGGCGCGGCGCCGGACGCGGTGGCGGCCGGCGGCTTGGCCGATGCCACGCTGACAGCCGTGCCCGGCTGGCTGTAGATGCGCAGCTCGTCCACGCGGGCATCGCCCTCGACCCGCACGCGCGGGCCGCGCTCGGTCTCGGCAAAGTCCACCCGCCCCTTGAAGCCGGTGTCGGCGCGCAGCACGCGGATGTTGAGCTGCTGGCCGAAGTAGGGCTCGAAGGCCTGCAGCGGCAGGCGCTGCACGTCGACGGCGCCGCGCGCGGCCAGCGGCGCCCAGGCCACGGACCCGTTCCAGGACAGGCGCCCCGGCTCGCCGCCCGAGCGGCGGCCGGTGCCCAGGCGCGCGCTCAGCTGCACCTCGGCCGGCTGCTTGCCCGCCAGGTCCAGCTTGCGCGCATCGACCTTCAGCTCGGTGATCTCGGCGCGCACCGGCCGCGGCATGGCCTCGTCGCGCCAGCCCACGGTGCCGCCGGCCACGGCCAGCTCGTTCACGCGCACGGCCCAGGGGGCGTCGGCGCGCTCGGACTTGTTGTCAGGCTTGCTGTCGGCCTTGCCTTCGGGCTGGCGCAGCCAGCGCTCGAACATGAAGTGCTGCTGGGCATCGCGCTCGACCTGCACGCGCGGGCCCTGCACGGCCAGGCGGCCCACGGTGACGGCGCGCGCCTGCGGGTCGAGCTGCACGTCGGCCAGCTCCAGCGCGTCGACGTGGGCCAGCTCGTCGGCCGGCGCGGTGTCGCCCGGCCGGCGCTGGGGCGCGCCCTCGCCGCTCCATTGCAGCTGGTCCAGCTGCACGCGCTTGGCGGCCACGCTCCAGGTGGGCGCGGCGCCGGCCGACTTGGGCAGCGCCCATTGCAGGCGGGCGTCGGCGCCCAGCGTGCCGGCCAGGCGCGGCACCAGGTAGGGCGCCAGGTACGGGCCCGCCAGCGCCAGCGGCACGCCGGCAACCTGCACGCCGACCTCGCCCTGCGCGGCGCCGACGCGGCCTGCGAACTGGATCGACGCCGGCCCCGCATGGGCGGGCGCGGCCGCCTTGGCCTTGGGCCCGGCCGGCGGCTGGGCCTTGGCGCCCTTCTTGCCCCGGGCCGCCCGCGTCGTGGCCTGGCGGCCCTGCGGCGCGGGCTTGGCGGGGGCGGCGGCGGGCGCCGCCACGCTGGCGACGGCGCCGGCCAGCACGGTCGAGCCCTTGAAGTCGAACGGCTGCTGCAGCGGCCAGGCGATGGCCTCGGCCTGCAGCTCCAGCTTATCGAGTTGCGCGGCGGCGGCCGGCGCGTGCTCGCTGGCGGTGCTGTCGTCGCGCCAGTCCACGCTGGCGCCGTGCACGGCCACCTGGTCGATGCGCAGCTTGAAGGCTTCGCCGTCGGCCGGGGCCGCCGGGCTGCTGGCGGTCGAAGCAGTGGACGCGCTGGGCGCCGCCGGTTTCTTCAAGCTTTTTTGGCCGCTGGCCCCCGTCCCTTCTGCGCGAGCAGCTTCTTTTTCAGGAGCATCGGCGGGCAGCAGGTTGATCCGCCCGTCGGCGCCGCGGTGCACGGCCACGTGGGGGTTGACCCACTCCACCGAGGCCAGGTGCAGCTCGCGCGCCAGCGGCTGCAAGTCGGCCAGCTTCAGCTTGAGGGCGTCGAAGGCCAGGGCAGGAGCGCCCTGCCGGTCGGCCGCCTTGACGTCGCTGAGCGCCAGGCTGCCCGTCACGCGCAGCGCGGGCTGGGGCGTCTGCTCGAAGGCCAGGCGCAAATCGGCATCCACCACGCCGGCCTGCAGCGTCAAGGGCAGGCCGGCCGGCAGATAGCCCAGGTAGGGCTTGAGGTCGAATTGGGACAGCCGCAGGCTCGCATCGGTGTGGCGCGAATCGTCGAACGGCAGGGCCTGGGCCTGCGAGTCGAAGCGGCTGCCGTTCAGGCTGAAGGCCAGCTGCGGCTGCACCTTGACCTCGCGCGCCTTCGGCAGGTTGCTGATGAAGGGCAGCGCCAGGCGCAGATCGCGCAGCTGCTGCACGCGGCCCACCGCGCGGTCGTCGAAGTCCACGCGCCCGTCCTGCAGCACGATGTTGTACAGCGCAAAGCGCAGCGGCCTGGACGGCTGGGCGGGCGCGGGCCCGGCCGTCAGCCGCGCCAGGATGTCGTCGATGTCGTAGTGGCCCTCGCCCGTGTGCGTCAGGCGCAGCGCGGGCGCGTCCACCTGCAGCGCGTCCAGCACCGGGCCCAGGCGCCACAGCGACTGCACGGCGGCATTCAGGTAGATGCGCTTGACGCTGAGCTGGTCGGGCGCGCCGGCCAGGCCGCCCACGGCCAGGTCGTGCACCGTCAGCTCCAGCGACCAGGGCTTGAACTCGACCTGGCCGATGCGCACCGGCCGGCCCAGTTGCTCGCTGGCGATCTTCTGGCCCTGCCACTTGAGCAGCGGCGGCACCGCCAGCCACAGCAGCCCCCACAGCAGCAGCAGCGCGCCCACCGCCCACAGCAGGCGCCGCCCCCAGCGCCGCCACCCTGCGCGGCGCGCGGGCGGCGCGGCTGCGGGTGGCGTGGGTTGGGCCGCTTCGTCGATCTCGGTCTTGCTTGGCATCACGCGGACGATTGTCCCCCCAAGGCGCGGGTGTCTGCCAACGGCGGGCCGGCTTTGAGGTAACAACTTTTCGCAAAAAACCGGGGTCGAAGCCAGAAACGAGAAAGCCCGGTGGCTTGGCCTTCGGCCGCCCCACCGGGCCTTCAGGCAGTGTGACAAAAGCGTCCTGGCCTGCCTGGGTTCCGCGCCGGAAAGCGGGTTGTTTCCGGTGGCGGAGAAGGCAAGAGATTGCCTTCTGTGAAAGAGGCCGCTGGGCTGCCATGCTGCGGTATCGGCTACCGCGCGCCGGCTCTTCAGAGACCTCGGCCGTCCGATGCGATCGGACGGCTTCACTGTAAGTCCCCGGCCCCGCGCGCGCCAGTCGGCAATTTCAATCCGACCGGCCACCTCATTACCGCCTTCAATGGCGCCCGCGCAGGCCCCATGCCTGCGGCCCGGCGCGCTTGCAAAGCCCGAGCATCGGCCTTTTTTATATCCAAATTTGACTTTTGACTCAAATTTTTAGTGTTGACTATGTATGAAAGACCTTTCTAGAATCCACCGTTCCCCAAAAAACAAGGGGAATCCCTGATCCGCTGCCGATCCCGGCAAGCTGGCTTGCAAACCGAACCCGGCTCCCCCTGGAGCCATCGCGCCTGTCGTCATGGGCGCCTGCAGCCGGCCCATCAACTGACATCAGGACGTGCAAGCCCCGGGCCGCCAGCCCACCCATCGCGATGGCGATGCCGCCGTGCTGGCCCCGGATCGCTGCCGCCCTGACGAGGAGTGTTATGACAGCGTCTGGACGCCTTGCCGCAGTGGGAAGCGGCCTGAAGACCTTTGCCGGTGACGTGGCGGAGGGGCTTTTTGAAATCACCCACAACAGCCTGGCCCTGCTGGGCGTGGTCACCGTGCTGGCCGTGGCCCTGCTGGGCACGCGGCCCGAGCTGCGCCAGCAGGGCGAGGACCGGCTGGCCGACTGGCTGCAGGCGCGCAAGGTGGCCACGCTGGACATCGCGCCCGAGCCCGAGGCCATCGACCGCGCCACCGCCACCGACCCCAAGGCGCTGCCGCGCGAGCAGGCCAGCGTGGCGCAATGGATCGCGCGCAAGTACCACGTGGCGCCCGAGCCGGTGGCCGCCCTGGTGGCCGAGGCCTACGACGTGGGCCGCGCCAGCAAGCTCGACCCGACGCTGATCCTGGCGGTCATGGCGGTCGAGTCCAGCTTCAACCCCTTTGCACAAAGCGCCGTGGGCGCACAGGGCCTGATGCAGGTGATGACCGACGTGCACGCCGACAAGTACCAGCACTTCGGCGGCAGCTACGCGGCCTTCGACCCCAAGACCAACCTGCGCGTGGGCGTGAAGGTGCTGCAGGAATGCATCGCACGCGCCGGCTCGCTGCTGGGCGGGCTGAAGTACTACGTGGGCGCTGCCAACCTGGCCGGCGACGGCGGCTATGCCGACAAGGTGATGGCCGAATACGCGCGCCTGCACCGCGTGGCCACCGGCAAGCCGCTGCCCGCGCAGCCGCCCGTGGTCCAGCCGCCGGCCAGCCCGCCGCCGGCCGCCGACGGCGCCGACCTGCGCGCCGCCAACAGCGCCACCACGCCGTCTGTAGTGGCCAAGCTGGCGTCCTGAACGCCTGCGCTGCAGGCCGCGACTCGGCTAAACTTGCCCCCGTGTGCGACTGGCGATAGGCCCCGGTGCCGACCGGAGCCGACGTGGAGCGCGGCGGTTCCTCCGCCCATCACCACGGGGAAGCGCACCGCCCGCGCGCCCAAGGCGCGCGGCGCGCCCGAATAGCCGTTCGCCTGGGCAGCCCTTGCCCGCCAAGGGAATCCCGTCCACAAGGATTGCCATGTACCAACGCAGCACCACCATTGCCCAGCAGGACCCCGCCGTCTGGGCCGCCATCCAGGCCGAGCACCAGCGCCAGGAAGAGCACATCGAGCTGATCGCCAGCGAGAACTACGCCTCGCCCGCCGTCCTGCAGGCGGCCGGCACGCAACTGACCAACAAGTACGCCGAGGGCTACCCCGGCCGCCGCTACTACGGCGGCTGCGAGCACGTGGACGTGGTCGAGCAGCTGGCCATCGACCGCGTCAAGCAGCTGTTCGGCGCCGAGGCCGCCAACGTGCAGCCGCACTGCGGCGCCAGCGCCAACGAGGCCGTGCTGCTGGCCTTCTGCAAGCCCGGCGACACCATCATGGGCATGAGCCTGGCCGAGGGCGGGCACCTGACGCACGGCATGCCGCTGAACATGTCGGGCAAGTGGTTCAACGTGGTCAGCTACGGCCTGAACGCGCAGGAAGCCATCGACTACGACGCCATGGAGCGCACCGCGCGCGAGAAAAAACCGCGCCTGATCATCGCCGGCGCCAGCGCCTACAGCCTGGAGATCGACTGGGCGCGCTTTGCCAAGGTGGCCAAGGAGGTGGGCGCCATCTTCATGGTGGACATGGCGCACTACGCCGGCCTGATCGCCGGCGGCTGCTATCCCAACCCGGTGCCGCACGCCGACGTGGTGACCAGCACCACGCACAAGAGCCTGCGCGGCCCGCGCGCCGGCTTCATCCTGATGAAGGCCGAGCACGAAAAGGCCATCAACAGCGCCGTCTTCCCCGGCCTGCAGGGCGGCCCGCTGATGCACATCATTGCCGCCAAGGCGATCGCCTTCCAGGAGGCGCTGCAGCCCGAGTTCAGGCAGTACGCCGCCCAGGTGCGCAAGAACGCCCAGGTGGTGGCTGAAACGCTCACGCTGCGCGGCCTGCGCATCGTCAGCGGCGGCACGCAAAGCCACGTCATGCTGGTCGACCTGCGCGCCAAGGGCATCACCGGCAAGGAAGCCGAAGCGGTGCTGGGCAGCGCGCACATGACGATCAACAAGAACGCCATCCCCAACGACCCCGAAAAGCCCATGGTGACCAGCGGCGTGCGCATCGGCACCCCGGCCATGACCACGCGCGGCTTCAAGGAAGAACAAGCGCGCCTGACCGCCAACCTGGTGGCCGACGTGCTGGATGCGCCGCGCGACGAAGCCAGGCTGGCCGCCGTGCGCGCCCAGGTGGCCGAGCTGACGCGCAAGTTCCCGGTCTACGGCTGAGCGCCCGCCCGGGCTCTGGAAAACTATCGTTTCGATAGCTACCTGCGCTTGATCGACAGGCGCCAGAGCCCGATTGAACCCAAAAAATGCGCTGCCCCTTCTGCACCCACAGCGAAACCCTGGTGGTGGACAGCCGGGTGTCGGACGAGGGCGACTTCATCCGCCGCCGCCGCCAGTGCGCGCACTGCGGCAAGCGCTTCACCACCTACGAGCGGCCCGACGTCAGCTTTCCGGCCATCGTCAAGAAGGACGGCCGGCGCGTGCCCTACGCACGCCCCAAGCTGCAGGCCTCGCTGCAGCTGGCGCTGCGCAAGCGCCCGGTCAGCACCGAGCAGCAGGACGCGGCCATCGAGCGCATCGAGGAAAAGCTGCTGGCCACCGGCGCGCGCGAAGTCGCCTCCAGCCGCCTGGGCGAGCTGGTGATGCGCGAGCTGAAAAAGCTCGACAAGGTGGCCTACGTGCGCTTTGCCAGCGTGTACCGCAGCTTCGAGGACATCGACGAGTTCCGCGCGCTGGTGGACGAAGTCAAGCGTTGAGCGCGCCCGCATGGACCTCCTGATCGCGCTGGCGGCGGCCTTCGTCGTGTTCGCGGCCCTGCGCGGACGCGAGCAGGCCCGCCGCATCGCCCTGCTGGGCCGGGTGCTGGGCCCCTACCGCATCGAGCCCATGCTGGAGAGCCTCACCGAGGGCTACCTGCGCTGGCTGCACGAGGCCGACGCCGAGCGGCGCGCCCAGATCTGGGGCACGCTGCAGGCCACCGAACAGGCCCTGGCCAGCCAGTTCAGCCGCTTTGCCGTCGACTTTGCCCGCGTGGACGCGCCGCAGGCGCAAATCGCCAAGCTGCCGTTCGCCCTGCCCTTCGCGCAGCCGCTGCCCCAAGGCATGCGGTTCGACGCGCGCCGCCTGTTCGAGCTGCACGCGCGCGCCATCGACGCGCTGGCGCGCCACGCCGACGGCCTGCCCGACAAGGAGCACGCCTACCGCATGACGGCCGAGCTGTACCTGATGCAGCACAGCTGCCACTGGTTCTGCCGCTCCCGCAACGTCGCCTCGGCGCGCCTGCTGGCGCGCCACCAGAGCAGCTACGCGCAGGTGCTGGCCGGCGTGGCGCCCGCCACGCGCCGCGACTACGAGGCGCTGGTGCGCTGAGGCGCCCGCGCTTGGGCAGACTTCACTTCGGCAGGTGCGCCCGCGCCCACTGCACGATGGCGCCGGGCGCCGTCAGCGCGCCCGCCTGGCGCGCCACCTCGCGCCCGCCGACGAACAGCGCCAGCGTCGGGATGCTGCGGATGTTGTAGCGCGCACCGAGCGCGGGCACGGCCTCGGTATCGACCTTGGCCAGCCGCATGTGCGGCTCCAGCAGCGCGGCGGCCTGCTCGTAGGCGGGGGCCATCATGCGGCAGGGGCCGCACCAGGGCGCCCAGAAGTCGACCAGCACCGGGATCTGGCTGCGCGCGACGTGCTTGTCGAAGCTGGCCTCGTCGCCCAGCGCGACGGGGTGGCCGGCAAACAGCGGCTGCTTGCACTGCCCGCAGGTGGGCGCGCTGGCCAGCTGGTCGCCACGCACGCGGTTGGTGGTGTGGCAGTGGGGGCAGACGATGTGCAGGGGGGTTTCGCTCATGGAGTCATTCCTCGGTATGCTTGCGCATTTTGCGGCGGGCCGGGACAAAACAAGGCCCGTCCACCCGCGCCCCCTCGATCCCCCATCGCATGCATCCTCCCGCCTCGCCGCCGCGGCCGTCGCCGTGGGCCATCGACCCGGCCGACCCGCGGCAGATGGCGCGCCTGACGCTGGCCTACATCCTGCTGCACCTGCTGGTGTGGACGCTGCTGCCGGCCATCAGCCACCGCGCGCCGCCCTGGGACAACATCGAGCAGCTGGTATGGACGCAGTCGCTGCAATGGGGCTACTACAAGCACCCGCCGGCCCCCACCTGGTGGATGTACTTCTGGACCGGGCTGCTGGGGCGCACCGTGTGGGTCACCTTCTTCGCCGCCGAGCTGAGCGTGGCGGCCATGCTGGTGTGCGTGTGGCGCCTGGCGCTGGCGTTCACCACGCCGCTGCGCGCCTTCGTGTCGGTGGTGCTGACCTCGCTGGTGGCCTACCACGGCCTGCGCGGCATCATGGCCAACCACAACACCCTGCAGCTGATGCCGGTGGGCATGCTGCTGTGGGCCGTGCTGGCGGCCGTGCGCGCGCAGGGCGCGCGCCGCTGGCTGCAGTGGGCGCTGGTGGGCGCGGCGGCGGCGCTGACGCTGCTGTCCAAGTACAGCGCGCTGGTGTGGTTCGCCGTCATCGGCGTGTGGCTGCTGCAGGACGCGCGCATGCGCGGCGCGCGCGCCTGGGCGCCGGTGCTGCTGGCCACGGGCCTGGGCCTGGTCGGGGTGGCGCCGCACCTGGCCTGGATCGCCGAGTCGGGCTTTGCCTCGCTGCACTACGCCGAGCGCTCGGTCGAGCAGGGCATTGCCGGCAACCGCAGCCACTGGGTGGACCTGTGGGACTTCGCCACCACCCAGCTGGGGCGCATGGTGCCGGCCCTGCTGGCGCTGGCGTGGCTGCGCGGGCTGCTGCGGCGCGACGCCGTCGCCGCCGCGCCGCCGGCCGTGCTGGGCGAGCGGCGCTTCGTGCTCTTCATGGGCCTGGGGCCCCTGCTGCTGACGCTGGCGCTGGGCGTGGGCGGGGTGCACCTGGCCGCATCCTGGGCCACCACCTTCTACGTGTTCTTCGGCCTGCTTCTGCTGCGCTGGGTGCCGGCGGTGGCGCCCGCGCGCCTGCTGCGGGCCACGCTGGTGGTGGGGGTGGCGATGGAGCTGGTGCTGGCCGGCGGCCTGGCGCTGGGGCGCGGCGTGGGGGTCGAGCTGCTGGGCCGCCCCGCCCGCTCCAACTTTCCGGCGCCGGCGCTGGCGGGGCAGCTGGAGCAGGTGTGGCGCCAGCATGCCCACACGCCCCTGCGCGTGCTGGTGGGCGAGACCTGGCTGGCCGGCAACGTGTCGATCCACCTGCCCTCGCAGCCGCTGGTGTTCATCGACGGCGACCCGGCGCACGCTCCCTGGATCGACACGGCGGCGCTGGCGCGCTGCGACCTGCTGGTGCTGATCGACCGCAGCCCCAAGGCCCCCGAGCCCGAGGCGACGCAGCGGCAGTGGATGGCCCGGGCCCAGGCCCGCGGCCAGGTCAGCGTGCCCTGGACCGCCAGGCCCCAGGGCCCGCGCCTGACGGTGGACTGGGGCATCGTCCCGGCCAGCGCGCCCGACTGCGCGGGCGCGCAGCTGACCATGCGGCACTCGCCCTGGGCGTTCGGATTACTATCGAGACGATAGCTTGTTGGGCAGATCGGGCGCCGGCTACAGCCCGATTTCATTCAAATTCTGGCGCACCCGCTCACGGCCGCTGGCACGCCGGCGGCACGTAGGCGCGCCAGGCGATGTGCAGCGGCGCGCCGCCCCCGTGGCGCGGCCACGGAATCCGCCACTCGCCCTGGCTGACGCGCCAGCTGCCGGGCGGCGCCTGGTCGAGCACGGGCGCGGCGGGCGCGCCGTCGTAGTCGCCCACGTGCCACACCAGCAGCGCGCCTTCGCGCCGCAGGCGCTCGGGCGTGATCGAGGGCGAAAGCCGCGGGTCGGCGTCCACCAGCACCGCCGCCATGGGCCGCACGCCCTCGGCCACCAGGCCGGCCTCCCAGATGCTGCCGGCCACCACGCGCAGCGGGCAGCGGGCCAGCTGCTGCCACTGGCGCTGGGCCTGCGCGCCGAGGGCCTGGGCCGGCCAGTCCATGCGCGTGGGCTGCGCCCGCCCCTGCCAGCTCCAGCCCAGATACCCGGCCATGGCCAGCGTCATCAGCGCCATCCACAGCGCCAGGGCGCGCCCCAGGGCCGCGCGCCTTCGCGCTAGCCCCTCGGGCGCGACGCCGGCCAGCAGCAGCACGGCCGACAGGTTCCACATCGGCGTGCCCCACATGGGATGCAGCCGGGCGCCCAGCAGCGAGCCGCCCGCGGCCACCAGCAGCGCCGGGGCCAGCGCCACCGCCAGCAGCCAGCGGCGCTGCGCCGGCTCGGCCACGGCCAAGTTCCAGCGCCAGCGCCAGGGCCAGGGCCGCAGCCCGCAGGCCAGGGCGATCGCCAGCAGCGGCGCGTGCGCCAGCAGCTGCACGGCGAGAAACTCCAGGCCCGAGGCGTGGTCTGGCCGCGGCCCGCCGCCGGCGCGGGCGGCGAAATACTCGAAGGGCATGCCGCCGTGCCGCACCAGCCACAGCACGTGCGGCGCCAGGACCAGGCCCGCCACGGCCAGCGCCAGCCAGGGCCCCGGCCGGCGCAGCACGCGCGCGTCGTGCCACAGCAGGCTGGCCGCCAGGCACAGCAGCAGCACCGCGGTCGAATACTTGGCCAGCAGCCCCAGGCCGGCCCACGCGCCCAGCCACAGCCAGTGGCGCAGCTGGCGCCCGGGCGCGCCGTACGTCACCTGGTGCGCATGCCAGGCCAGCGCGGCCCAGGCCGGCAGCTGGGCCATGTTGTGGTTGAACTCCAGCGTGGGCCACGTGTAGTAGTACACGGCGTACAGCAGCAGCGCGGCCAGCCCCGCGCGCTCGGGCCCCAGCAGCACGCGCGCCAGCCGGTGCACGTAAAACAGGGCCAGCAGGACGGCCAGCTGGCCCAGCAGGTAGGGGCCGAAGCGGCCCAGCAGCTGAAACGACGCGACCAGCAGCCAGGCCGGCAGCGGCGGATGCTTGAAGTAGCCCCACTGCCACGCCTGGCCCCAGGCGATGCCCTCGACCACGTCCAGCGGCAGGCTGGGCGACAGCAGGGCGGGCAGCAGCGTCCAGGCCAGCACGTAGGCCGCCAGCGCCCAGGCCCAGGCCGGCCAGCGGCGCGCCACCGGCCAGCCGGCTGCGGTCCATGCGCCCATTCGGCCGTGCGGGACGCAGGTCAGGCCAGGGAGCGGCCCAGGCGCGCCACGCCCTCGCGGATCAGCGCCTCGCCCACGGTGGCGAACGACAGCCGCAAGGTGCTGCGGTCGGGCTGGGCGCAGTAGAACGGCGCGCCGGGCACGAAGGCCACGCCCTGCTCGATGGCGCGCCGGGCCAGCTCGCCGGCGTCCTGCAGCTTGCCGCCGGCGCCGGTCAGGCGCGCCCACACGAACAGCCCGCCCTGCGGCGGCACGAAGTCGACCGCCGCGCCCAGCTCCTGGCGCAGCGCCTGGCCCATGGCCTGGGCGCGCTGGCCGTAGGTGGCGCGCACCCGCGCCAGCGTGGCCGGCATGTGGCCGGCGGCCAGGTAGCGCGCGGCGGTGGCCTGCGCGAAGGTGCTGGTGTGCGCGTCGGAGAATTGCTTGCACATGGTGGCCTTGGCCAGCAGCGCGGGCGGCGCCACCAGCCAGCCCACGCGCAGGCCGGGCGACAGCACTTTGCTCAGGCTGCCGCAGTGCACCAGCCAGTCGCGGCTGCCGGGCACCTGCTCGCTGAGCGCCAGCAGGCTGGGCGGCGGCGGGGCGTCGAAGTACAGGTCGCCGTAGGGGTCGTCCTCGACGATCAGGGTCTGGTACTTGACGGCCAGCTCCAGCACGCGCTTGCGCCGCTCCAGGCTGAGCATGGCGCCGCTGGGGTTGCCGAAGGTGGG
>Ga0116193_1001807_pt1 | contig 17080 bp, 20 predicted proteins | sample AD_UKC115_MetaG_FD_89892 | JGI IMG/M metagenome (GOLD analysis project Ga0116193, IMG submission 89892) | Active sludge microbial communities of municipal wastewater-treating anaerobic digesters from Hong Kong - AD_UKC115_MetaG | ecosystem: Engineered > Bioreactor > Anaerobic > Digestate... | reverse complement strand
TCGGTAGCCAGTGTGGCGGAAGCGCAATACGGGCAGAAGCATGGGGCTGATTACCTGGGGGCGCAGCCGGTATTCCCTACCGGAAGTAAACTGGATCTGGGGGAACCCTTAGGTAACAAGGGTATTGCGGCGATCAGGCACAGTGTTTCGATTCCGGTGGTGGGGATCGGTGGCATCGGCCCTGCTAATATAGCGGCTCTTAAGGAGACGGGAATAGAGGGAGTAGCTGTAATTTCAGCTATTCTGGGTTGCCCCGATATTGAAAGAGCTGCCAGAGACCTGCGCCACAACTGGTGATGCTTCTGCCTGCATTAAACAACCTCGCCCTTGTCATCCTCCATGAAGGTTTTGCTTCCGGTTGGGAGGACCGGTGGCCAATTTCCTGGCCTGAGGAGAATTAACCAGTATTCGCGCCCTGAGTTTTTGAAAAAGACGATATTTTGGGATATCCCTGTGGGCGAGAAGTGATTAGCGTTGATCCCGGCAGTGGCAGATAGTATATTTTAAGGCAAGGGTAACCGGCATCAGATTTCGACATCATCTGCAGCATGAAGATGGGGGGATTTGGCATGATTGCCTGGAAAGAAGAATATCGTATCGGTGTTGAGGCCATTGATGAACAGCATAAGAAGCTGTTCGAAATCGCCAACCGGGCTTATGATCTGTTGAAAAATGAGCTGTTGCTGGACAAGTATGATCAGATCGTGGCAATTTTTGATGAGCTCAAGGACTATACTGAGTACCATTTTAGCTGTGAGCAGAAGTATATGGCCAGCATCGGTTACAAAAAGATGCTGTCGCACAAGGTAGTACATGATGATTTTATTGATAAAATCAAGGGCATCGATTTGGAAAAAGTGGACGATGATCAGGACCAGTATCTGATGGACCTGTTGAATTTTGTTGTCCAGTGGATTGAACAACATATTTTGGGTATGGACAAAAAGATTGTAGAGGGTTAAGGCCGATCCATTGAGCCTTAGCAAACAAAACTAAGCTCGCATCATCTAAGGGCAGCGTAAAAAGCTGCCCTTTCTGCCGCCCATTCATCTGTCGTCGTTTAGTCGGGAGGGACTTTGCCGTTATCTTCCCTTAAACCCTGTTTAAATCTGAGGTAGTCGATAAATGTCTCCAAATCGTTAAGGGATTGGGGATCCAGATCGGTAAAAAGACTCTTGGGCGGGAGGTAAGAAGATGACGGTCGTCTTTTCTCATGGGGTATAGTGGGTGCAGGTGAAAGGTCGGGAGTGGTTTCTAAGTATTTCCCTATAGTCGGACATGACGGGAAGTCGGATAAACCCAAAAGGTAATCGGTGCTGACCTGAAATAACTGGGCAATATTTACCAGTGTGTGTAGGGCAGGTAGGGTCAGCCCCTTTTCGTATTGGGTAATTGCACCATTGCTAATCTCCAGGGCTCGCGCCAGTCCGCGGGTGGAAAGACCGTGCAATTCTCTTAGTGCTCGAAGGCGAGAAGCAAATATTTCTTTATTAAACATAGAAAACCCCTTTACGGTTAGCTACACTAACCGATATACTAGGAATGGTTAGCTACAATAGTCGCATAGTGCATAAAACAGAATAGCTGTCGAACACATGACCTTAGTCCCGGTAAGATGGACAGCAATCTCCAGGGGAATGCAATTGTCCCAAAAGGTGCATTGAAAAAAGCAAACTAAAAACACACCGCAAACCCCTCGGTCAGCAAGCTGCAAAAAGTCTTGTACTTATTTTTTCCACCAGGGAGCCTTATTAACAAAAAAGTATGGCAATTATTAACCTTCTAATAATATCTTACCCCTTTATGCCATACTGTGTAAATCGTACTAGGACAAAGGTGGGGGAAAAGAATGAACTGATTTGGAAAAACGATTTTTCCCGGACGATTCGTGTACGGCAACCTTTATCAAAAAAGGCGTCTTCCCCGGCGGAGTGATGAGATAGAATAGTTTTTTCAGCCTGTTTGCAAATACGGATAATGCTGCTGATTAAGGTGGCTAGCATGGGGAGAGTGCAAATGAGAAATACTTTCCATCATCTTGAGAAAATCAGGGTACACGATTTTCGGACCTACAGGCATTCTTTGCGGGTAGCCATGATATCGGTTTCTATGGGCAAGCAGATAGGTCTGACCAAAGAAGAGCTGGTCGCGGTAGAGGAAGTAGCCCTTTTACATGATTACGGTAAGATAAGGGTTGCTGGCGAAATTTTGCGAAAAGCCGGGACCCTTACGCCGGAAGAACGGTTGCTGGTGGAAAAGCATCCCTATTATGGGGCGGTTATGGCGGCAGATATTCCCCCACATCTCCGTCTGGCTATTCTGGGTCATCACGAACGTTTCGATGGAGATGGTTATCCTACCGGCCTAAAGGGTGAGGATATTCCCTATATAGCAAGAATTATTGCCATTGCTGATAGCTATGATGCTATGGTATCAGTCCGGCCTTACGGAAGACTTTTTTCCCATGAGGAAGCGATAAAGGAGATATTACGCTGCTCAGGCACGCAATTTGACCCTTACCTGGTACGTTTTTTAAAGGGACAATCGGAAATTTTAGGCATTAATAAGGCTCAACCATCAGGTTAAACTGTAGTTGAGCCTTAAATAAAGGCCGCACAATATTTCTAATGGCACCGAAGAACGGTTCCGAGACAAAAAAGAAGGATGGCCAGCTCAAAAAGGCCATCCTTCTGTATTTTCCTAAAAGGTGCTTATTACGGCTGGATAAGAATTTTCACATCCGGGTACTTGCCGCTGGACAGGCGTTCAAATGCCTCCTGTACACCATCCAGGCCAACAGTTCCAGATATAAACCGCTTGAGATTGATTCCACCCTTGGCGAGGATGTTCAGGGCGCGATCAAATTCATGCACATAGGCAAACATGCCCAGGAATTTGATTTCCTTGATGGTCATAATGAGAATGTTAACCGGCTGCGGAGTATAGTTTTGCCCAACCTGGGCCAGCACTCCGCCTTTCTTAAGTGCAAAAATACCGGTATTAATGGATGCGGCCAGGCCGGCGCAATCTATGCAGACGTCAAAGCCGCCGCCGGATGCCTTGAGGAGTTTAGGGATAAGCTGTTCGTCACGTGCATCGAAGTATTCGTTGACATCACCTAATGTAACAGCGTTTTCTCCACGCAGGGGATTGGCTTCCGTCATGGCGATATAGGTGGCTCCAGCATATTTGGCCCAGGCGGCAGCCAGCAAACCGATAATTCCGCCACCGGATACCAGAACGGAATCACCCGGTTTTACTCCCGCCTCGAGAACTGCACGCAGGGATACTGCTGCCGGTTCCAGCATGGCGGCTTCTTCCAGGCTTACGTTATCGGGGAGTTTTCTTACTACATCAGCGCGAGCCAGAAAATACTCGGCATAAGCTCCCGGGGCGCTAATACCGGGACTGGCAGCAAAGACATTGGTGCATCTGTTGAACTGACCGTTTTTGCAGTAAAAGCATTCCTGGCAGTTGTTCATGGGCAAAGCCGTTACCCGATCGCCCGCTTTCAGATCGGTACGGCTGCCTGGATCTACAACTACACCACTAAATTCATGGCCCATAATCAGGCCTTTGTCCTTGTCATCGCCGTTTTCCCAGAAATGAATGTCGGATCCGCAGATGCCTACCCGCTCGATCTTCATAAGTACGTTTTGGCCATCCGCTTTCGGCGTATCACGTTCAACCAGGGCTAGTTTTCTTTTTCCTTCAATAACTATGGCTTTCATTTTTGCTTTCCCTCCTCATACTTTGTTCACTGTTATAGTAACAGTGCAATTTGTGTGCCATATAGAAACATGTGGCTTAAGCGGGTCTGTATCACGTATCTGGAGGCAGAGATGGCGTCCCGAAATGTAACACGTGCTCCGGAATGGGGCAATTTTAAAAATATCGATGGAACAATCCGCGCCAATGCCGCCATCCGACAGTACTACCGCAAAAGGGCAAAAGCTATTAGAATAGAAATGGTAAGTAGGGGTTGACCAACACAGGGGAGTGACCTGCATGCGTAAAGGTGTTGCTTTTTTACTGGTGGTTTTAATCGTGGTCTGCCTGGGTATCTGGGTTTTCCACGGTATATTCTCAGGATCGGTTCCAACGGCGGGGGAGGGGGTTGCCGACCCGGCGCCGTGGCGGCAGAACACCAATGGATACCGTTCCAACCAGGTTTTTTTTGACTTGGAACCCGGGTATCATTTTGATTCAGTGGATTGGCTGGGCCGGGAGGAACTGCTGATTGTGGCGGTAAAGGATTGGGGCAGCAGCTCTGGGGCCGGTGAGTATCGGAAGGTTTATGCATATAATATACTTGATGACCGGCGCACCCTGCTTTTCGAGGGGGAATTTGGCAAGAATCCCGGTGGCAGCCGGGTAGTACTGCCACGCTCCGGCCAGGCGGGATTACAGGCTGGGGATCGGTTACTGCTCTTTGATCTGCAGAAGGGATGCCTCCAAAAGAACCTACCTTTTCCCAGCGGTGCCCTGGAAGCCGAGGTCTCCGGTGATGGCCGAAGCCTGGTTTACCTTACGTCAGAAGGGTTATTCCGAGCGGATTTGGATGACCATGAACCGCAGCTGCTGGCCGATGTGCAAAAGGCTCTGGACGTGGTAAATCCATTGCCGGTGCGGCCCCATTGGTCGGATGACAACCAGAGGATTGCTTATGTAACTCGCTTAGGAGATGAGGCCAGAGTAAACATTATCACTACCGGGGATGGCAAGCTGGAACAGCACGCTATTCCCGGGGGCGATGAGTTTGACCTGCTCTGGCTGCCCGATAACGGGCGGCTGCTGGTGGCCTCTGGTAACCGGGAGAACCGTCAGGCGGACCTGACGGTAATCTTTACTCCGGGTGGGGGGCAGGAAAGCACCCGGGAAGATGGGACTATTGCGCTCCAGGAAGCCTTTGGGGATATGGCCCTGTATTCCTGTACCAACAGGGAAACGGATCGAGTAGGCCTGGTACTGTTTAATTGCACGACCGGGCAGGGACAGGCATTAACCCCCCAGTTTTCCGATGTGCTCTCGGCCCGCTTTTCTCCGACCGGGCGGTTTATTGCTTTCCTGGCCCGCAATGGAGGCGATCCCGAGCTCTATATTACCTACAAGGATACTAACCCGGAAGGAGTCAGGCAATGAAACAAGTGTTGACCATCGCCGGTTCTGATTCATGCGGCGGAGCAGGTATTCAGGCGGACCTTAAAACCTTTAGTGCGTTGGGGACTTATGGCCTGAGCGTTGTCACGGCGGTCACCGCTCAGAACACTTTGGGTGTACATGACGTGCGAGAACTGGATGCGGATATAGTCAGGGCGCAGATTGACTGTATATTCGATGATATAGAAGTGCATGCGGTGAAGATTGGTATGGTATCCGATGCAGAGTTGATTGACACTATCGCTGCATGTCTGGTGAAACATGGTGCGAAGAATATCGTTTTAGACCCGGTGATGGTGTCAACCAGCGGGCGCCCTCTGTTGGAACCGGAGTCTACACAGGAGTTGATTAAAGTCCTGTTCCCTCTGGCCCGGGTGGTTACCCCTAATCTGTCCGAGGCGGAAGTAATCACCGGTGAGAAGGTGGAGACGGTTGCCGGGATGGAGGAGGCGGCTCGTCAGATCAGCACTCTGGGACCGGGCAATGTGGTGGTCAAAGGCGGTCACCTGGCCGGGGAGGCCATTGATGTTCTATATGATGGAACCCGTTTTGAGTACATCAGGGGAACGCGGATTGATACCAAAAACACTCATGGGACCGGCTGTACCTTTTCGTCGGCTATTGCTGCCTTTATCGCCCGGGGTTGCGATGTCCCGGCGGCGGTACGGCAGGCCAAAGAGTATATTAGCGGCGCCATAGAGAATTCCCTGGAGATGGGGCATGGCAGTGGACCTACCCATCATTTTTATGAACTATACCAGCAGGCTGGAAAGGTATTTTAGAGTTATTAGGAGTGGGTGGGGCGGCCCGACATGATTATAAATGAGGTGGCGTTTTGTTTAACTGGGGAGTTGCCAACAAAACGGTAAAAGAGCTACGCAAAAACATGGGGCTGACCGCCAAAGAACTGGCCCAGCGGGTCAAGGTGGAGACATCAGCTATTAACCGAATTGATGACGTCAAGCTTAAGGACGTCCCTGAACCCTTGTGCAGCCGGATTACGCCTATATTAAAGGGAAAGGATTTTGACAAAGCCCCTTGGCTTTAGAAGAGGTTATTCCTGGAGCTTCCCGTCCTTCCATATGCCGGAAGTGGTCGTTCCATCTGCATGGGTAATGGTTCCTTTTCCGTGCATATGCCCGTGGCGCCATTCGCCTTCATACTTGGCGCCATTAACAAAGGTCATGGTGCCCTGGCCATGATATTCCCCGTTCTGGAACTCGCCTGTATAAGTACATCCCATCACGCTAGTGAAGGTACCCTGGCCGTCAAATTGCCGTCCCTTGAACTCACCGGTATAGGTTCCATCGCCTGGAACTACCAGGGTCCCCTGGTGGCGAAATATGGTCCAGGAGCCTATCAGGTAAGCAAAGACCACGATACATATGGCTAGAAACGAGTAAAGAATTCTCTTTTTGGACACATTTATAACCCCCCATCACTTATTCCATTATAAAGCGATACTGCCTTCCCGTAAAATGGAAAGCAGGCAGTTTATAATAGATTGGGATGGAACATGATGAAACCGGGAATGTGTTAGTGGGTTTAAAAGGGAGCCTACTCGAAAGATAGGCTCCCGGAATTAAATCGGCTGGGTTATATTAGCAGTCTTGCAGCCCTTTTGGCTGAGCGTAGATTAAAAGAATTCCGCCGCCAGGGCGCTAAAGGCGGGCAGCGAGTTTTCGATGATCCGCATGCTAACACAATAGGCCAGGCGCACATAGCCCGGGCACTTGAAGCCTACGCCCGGGACCATCAGCAAGTTGTATTTCAAGGCCCGCTGGCAAAACTCCACATCGTCGGCGATGGGGGAGCGGGGGAAGAGGTAGAAAGCTCCCTGGGGTTGGACACATTCAAAGCCCACGCTAATCAGATGGTTGTAAAGGAGATCCCGCCGTTGCTGGTATTCATTAGTGTCCGGCCCCTCATCCAGGGAGGAAGCAACCAGATGTTGAAAGATGGAAGGGGCGTTGACGAATCCCAGGGTGCGGTTGGCGAAGATCATGCCTCCTATCATGGTGGAAACGTCCTGGATTTGCGGACTGGCGGCAATGTAGCCGATGCGCTCGCCGGGCAGGGCCAGTGATTTACTAAAGGAGTTTATCACCACACAGTTTTTGAAGATTTTCATCATGTTGGGGACTTTGGTACCTCCATAAACCAGCTTGACATAGGGTTCGTCAGAGATAACCAGAATAGGCGAACCGATTTCTTTTTCCTTGCTTTCCAGAACTGCCGCCAGGGCTTGCAAGGCTTCTTCACTGTATACCACTCCGGTGGGGTTGTTGGGGGAGTTGAGGATGATGGCCCGGGTGCGGTGAGTAATAGCTGCTTCCAGGGCCTCAGGAGTAGGGACGAAATCTGCATTGGTGGGAACAACCACCGTTTTTCCCCCATGATTGCTTACATAGAAATGGTACTCCACAAAATAGGGGCTGAAAGCAATCACCTCATCCCCGGGATTAAGGATAGTCTTAAGGACTACGTTTAAGCCTCCGGCTGCACCACAGGTCATAATGATGTGCTCGGCCTGGCAGGGCAGTCCGCTCTCGGCGGCCATACGAGCGGCAATGGTCGTGCGCACTTCCGGATCACCGGCATTACTGGTGTAGCGATGCAGTCCACCCCGGTCGCTGGCGACCAGCCGCTTTAGTTCTTCGAGGACCCTGGCAGGGGGCTCGTAGTCCGGGTTGCCCAGGCTAAAATCATAGACCTTGTCGGCGCCATGAATCTGGCGAAGTCTTTCTCCTTCCTCGAACATGGCCCGAATCCAGGAGGAATTCTTCATGTCCTCCAGCATTTTACTCGCTATCACGGTGTACCGTCTCCTTTTCCTATTTGGTCTGCCAAAATTAGCAGTCGTCATCTGGCCAAAGGCTTTTAGCGGGACCTATTATTAGCAACCCACCTGACACCTTCTCCTTATAATACTAAAACTTGCTGGCAGAGTTAAGCAAGAAGCTGCCCTTTTTCTCCAACAAAAAAGCCATTTGCAAACCTGATTAATATCTTGCCGGTTATCTGACTATCTGGTAAAATATCTTCTAATACAGAAAATAGAATTCTATAATTCGATTATTAATCGGTCAGGCGTTGTGCCGGGCCCGTTACGGGCAGCGGGAGTACCGTGGGACTATTATGGAAATAACAGTCTTACGGTATTTTTGTATATAGGACTATTTTTGAGGGAGTGGTTGGTGTGGATCGGTTGACAACGTCCATTTCTGACTTTTTGATTAGCCGGACAATTGCCGGGGTGACCACAGACAAATGTATTGATCCTGAACACCGCAAAAAGATCGCCTATCTGGAGGCCTGGGTCAGTATTATCGGTAATCTTGTTCTGGCCATTGTCAAGGCTGTCTTTGGTGTATTGGTGAACAGTATCTCCTTGATTGCCGATGCGGTGCACACCGCCTCCGATGTGCTGACCTCGTTGGTAGTTATCCTGGGTTTCAGGCTGGCGGCAATACCGCCCGATAAGGAACACCCCAACGGCCATGGCCGGATTGAATTCATTGCTACTCTGGTTATTTCCTTGCTTCTGGTGGGGGTGGGAATCAAGTTTGGGATTGATTCCTACCATCGTTTGCGGGTGAACACTCCGGTGGCGGGAAGCTATCTGGTAGTAGTGGTGATGCTGGTGGCCGGGTTATTTAAAGAATGGATGTCGCGCTTCTCCATTGATTTGGGGCAGCGGATCTCTTCTTCCACCCTGATAGCCGATGCCTGGCATCACCGCACTGATGCCATCGCTTCGGTACTGGTGGCTATCGCTATACTGGCCTCGAAGTTTGGTTATTACTGGGTGGATGCCGTTCTGGGTTTCGCGGTGTCGGCGCTTATTGTCTGGACGGGAATAGAGATTTTCCGGGAATCATGTTCCAAACTTATCGGGGAGTACGATGGGGAACAGGTAGAGCAGATTAACCAATTGGCCGTCGCTGTCCCCGGTGTACTTGCTGTCCATGATATCAGCGTTCATGACTATGGTGCCAATAAGGTGGTTTCCATCCACATCGAGGTGGATCAGGATTTACCGCTGGCAAAGGCGCATGATATTGCAACCACGGTGAGGGATACCATCAATCAGCAAATGTTTACCTCCTCCACTACCGTTCACGTTGACGGGGTGGAGCGGCCTTCCTGGTAAGGTTATGTTTGGCTCCGTTTATCTCAGTAAATTAGGCAGCCAGGTGCTTATTCCAGGAAAGGCGATTAAAATAGCCAGGCAGACGATAATCGCCCCCAGAAAGGGCCAGATACCCTTAAAGATGGTCTCCAGGGGCACATCCGGGGCCACTCCCTTGATAATGAATACGTTCATACCCACCGGAGGCGTAATCACCCCCATGGCTACCACCAGTACGGTAATGACACCGAACCAGATGGGATCATAGCCCAGGTTGCCGACCACAATGGGGTAGAAGATGGGGATGGTCAGCAAAATCAAGGCCAGGGCGTCGATAAAGCACCCCAGGATCAGGTAAATGAGCAGGATAAGTGCCATTACTGCCCAGGGAGGCATGGCCAGAGCAGCGGTCCAGTTGGCCAGCTCAAACGGAAGCCGGCTAACCGCCATGAAGCGGCCAAATATTACGGCTCCGGCGACCAGCAACATTATCATGGCAGTGGTGCGGGTGGCATCCAGAAGCGAGCTTTTTAAACCCTCCCAGTTGAGATGACGGCCCAGCAAAGCCACCAGCAAAACGCCCGCTGCTCCCACTGCACCCGCTTCGGTAGGAGTGAACCAGCCCGCAAAAAGGCCTCCCATGGAAAGAGCGAAGACCGCCAGGACTTCACCCAATCCCCCGCGCAAAGCCTGCCACCTTTCCCGCCAACCTGCTTTTGGCCCGGCCGGACCGAGGTTCGGATTGCGCAGGGTGAGCAGGCGAATGGTGGCAATGTACATAAGCATCAGCAGGAGACCGGGAATAATACCAGCGATAAAGAGTTGACCAATGGACTGTTCAGTGGACATGCCATAGACAATAAAGATAACACTGGGGGGAATCAACACCCCCAGCACGCCCCCGGCGGCAACACTCGCAGTCGCCATGGAATCATCATATTGGTATTTCTTCATTTCCGGCAGAGCGATGGCCCCCATAGTGGCAGCGGTAGCCGTGTTGGAACCGCATATGGCGCCAAAGGCGGCACAGGCTACCTGGGTGGCCATGGCCAGACCTCCGGGACGGTGCCCTACCAGTTTGTAGGCAAAAACATAGAGTCGGCTGCCAATGCCTGAGTAATAGGCCAAAAAGCCCATCCAGACAAACATGGCGATCACGCTCAGGCTGTAGGAGGAAAAAGTGCTGTAAAGTTCCCTGGCAACCATGGAGAAACCTGCCTGGGGATTGACCAGCAGGCTGAAGCCAACAAAACCCACCAGAGCCATGGCATAAGCAATGGGCATGCGCAGGAGGATAAGTACAAAGAAAACCGCTATACCGATAAGTCCTAACATTACAGGAGTCATGATATCATCCTTTTCCAAGATTCTATGATGCGCAGCAGCAGCACCAGGCCAAGGCCCACCAGGCCCAGGGTGATCAGATAGACTACCGGAGACAGGGGAACTTCGCTGGTAGCAGAAACCATGTTGTTGGCAGTCAGGCTGCGGGCATACCCGGCGGTAAACCAGGCGGCCAGGGCCCAGAATACCAGGCCCAGGCTATTTATGAGCAGGTCAATAACCGCCTGCATTTTGGGCGGTAGTTTTTCCATCACAAAACTTACCGCGATATGCCCGTCCTGGAACGCGCAGTAGGCCAGGGCCAAGCCGATGGCGGCTGCGGTTAGCAGGTTGACATAGTCATAGGTCCCGGCAATGGGATGGTTGAATATTCCCCGGGTAATAATGTTGAGAACCACCAGAAACATGATGGCAAACAGACAAACACCGGCAATGCGATCCAGAACCCGGCTAAAGCCCTGCACCAGTGCCGTAAGATATTTCACTCTGGTTTGCACCTCCGTGAGTACTATTTATATTGCTGATTGTACTTCTCGGCCAGGGCTTTGACTTTATCCAGGGTCTCCTGACCCTTCAATCCCTTGGCGTCCATACGCTTTACCCAGTCCTGCTGCACCGGTTCCACCAGCTTAATCCACTGGGCTTCTTCAGCGGCCGGCAGGGTGATGACTTTCATTCCCTTTTCGTCCACGGCGTATTTCATAGCTTCCTCATTCTGTTTATCCCAGAGGCCCATGGCTACTTCCTGGAAGACCTTTTGGCTGGCTTCGGCAACGGCTTTCTGATTTTCCGGCCCCAAGGAGTCCCACTTGGCTTTGTTCATGGTAACAAAAAACAGCGTGTTGTAGAGGAACGGGGTTTTGGTAACATACTTTGTGACTTCGGCCTGTTTCCAGCCCTTCAAAACTTCCACCGGCCCCAGATTGCCCCGCACCAGGCCCCGGGAAAGCGCTTCATAAGCATCGGACTGGGGCATGGCTGAGGGAACGGCGCCCAGTTTCTCCAAAGTGGTAGCGGAAAGACCGGTAGCCCTTATTTCCAGACCCTTCATATCGCTGAGCTGGCGCACGGGAACTTTGGTATACAGGTCTCCCGGGCCGGTAGTCAGCACCATTAAGAGTTTGGTATCCTGGATTTCGGCCGGGTTTAATTCCTGGAGACCCTCCCAGGCTACCTGGCTGGCTGCTTGGGAATTATTGTAACGAATTCCCGGAAGTTCAAATACCTCGGCGATAGGAAAACGTCCCCGGGTATAGGCAAAGCAGGAAATACCGATGTCTGCTACTCCGTCAACTACCCCGCCATAAATGGCATCTGCCTTGAGCAGGGTTTCCCCCGGATAGCTGGTTATTTTCACCTGCCCATTGGTGGCTTGCTCCACTTCCCGGGCCAGGGATTGGACCAGCTCTACCTCTGCCGGGTGAGTGGCCGGCCAGAAATGAGCCAGCTTCAGCTCGATTACTTCCTTTTTGGCGGCAGCATCCTGCGGCGCCTTTTCTTTTGAGCATCCCGGCAACACGGAGAACATCAACATAACCACCAGCATCACCGCCAATGGTTTACCGCTGGACCGCAGCAGACCCGACCCTGCCCAATTACGTCTCAACACTATACGCTCCTCCTTTTTGACCAAATAAAAAAACTCCCGCAGGAGTTTCAAGCCATGCTCCCCTTTCCATGCCATAACCAAGCCATGAAAAGGAAACGCCCTTTTCCTACCGTACTATCCTTCCTACCTGTTGTAAGTGTAAACCCGACCTACACGATCACCGTTCTGCACCTAATGTATTTCGACATAAGTAAAAAAAGTCCTTCTCAAAAAAATAAAAAGGAGAGGACCAGGAAACGAATTCTACCCAAACCGGACGGAAAGGAAATCTCCGGTTGCCTATCTACCCGGGATGGACCGGAAGGTTTATTCGCAACCAGGGTGGAAACATTAAAATAGAGCCGGTTTTTGCCAACTGTAAGCGGGGGTGACAGTGTTCGATACAGCGAAATTATATGACTTTTGCATGACCCCTTTGGAAAAGGGGGCGTTGGGCCGCTGGCGGCGGGATTTGTGTAGCAGGGTTCAGGGGCGGGTGCTGGAAGTGGGCTGCGGAAGCGGTGCCAATTTCAGCTATTATCCGCCGGGACTGGAGATAGTGGCTGTGGATCAGAACCCGGCCATGCTGGAAAAGGCACAGCCAAGAGCGGCCCTGGCGATCTCTCCGATAAAGCTGCTGCAGGCCAATTTGGAGAATCTGCCCTTGGAAGATCGGAGTGTGGACACGATACTGTCAACCCTGGTTTTTTGTTCGGTCCCCGATCCGATCCGGGGACTTAGTGAACTGCGCCGCGTCTTGCGGACCGAGGGGCGGCTATACATGGTGGAGCACGTGGGCAGCCACAAACACCTGCCCAGGATGTTTCTGGAGGCTCTGACCTGCTGGTCCTCCCGGTACGGGGAATATTTCAACCGGGACACGGAAGCAAACCTGCAACTGGCGGGGTGGCGGATTTTAGAGGTGAAAAATCTCTTTGCCGATGTGGTGAAGTTTATTGCGGCTACACCGGGGGAGGGATAAGAAAAAGTTAATGGCAGATTGTCCCTGCCGGGAGCATATTCGGGGATAAATGTATTACTTTAACCATCTGACTACTCCTGATGAGCCAGAAAGGCCTATCCATGAGGAAGCTGGATAAGGCTGTTTGAACCAATGCCTAAAATTCGGTATACTCATACACGTTGTTTCCCGTAAAGCGGGAAATTCAGGCATTTGGTGAGATTATCCAAGCCAACGTTGTGAAGGGGGTAGCTGATTATGAAGTTAAATGATGTGAACTTGAAAACTAAACGAATTATTATAAGCTCACTTCTGGTTATGGCCATTATAGTGGCCGGGGTTTTCTCTGGAACCAGACTGGCTGCTGCGGCCACCCTGGCTCTGGGAACCCGGGGCGGCGAGGTAGCAGGGGTTCAGGAATCACTGAACCAAAGCGCTTACTGGGCGGGACCGGTGGATGGAATCTATGGACCCCGTAACGCCCAAGCGGTGCAGAGCTTGCCAAAGGATAATAGCCTGTCCGCAGCAGTAAGACCGGAAATTAGTCAGGCAGTGAGCTTGAAAGAGGAGAATGCCGCTCAGGCTCTGCCGAAGCAGGTTGCGCCTAACGTTTCCCGCGGTACCGCCCGGGTAAGAGTTCTGACCATGGTAGCCACGGGATATACGGCCGATCCGGCCGAAAACTGGCCTTACGGTGGGGCACCTTCCTATATCGGGATGCCGCTGCAGCGCGGTGTAGTAGCAGTAGATCCCAATGTTATTCCCATGGGTAGCCGTTTATATATTGAAGGTTACGGAGAAGCCATTGCCGCTGATCAGGGCGGGGCTATCAAGGGCAACCGCATTGACCTGTTTATGGACAGCAAGTATGAGGCCAAGACCTGGGGAATGCGCAGTGTGAAGGTAACCGTATACCCCGGGTAGGCGCCCGGGAAGTCTTGTTTACTATAATTAGCAAATGTAAGCCCGGCAGGGGGAATTAACTGCCGGGCTCATGTTTTATATGGCTGATTTTAAGGTAATTGAACCTGGTAATTACTGAAGATATCTGCGGCGTCGGCATTTCGGCCGCTGTGGCAATGTTGGCCTGGTATTCGCCCAGGTCGAGCCTTCCGCCTTTACTCAGTACGAATTATCTCCACTTTGATATCCGCCAGCAAGGCTGCCATGGCTCCCAGGGCGACCAGGACCGGAGTGAAAATAGTAAGGGCGCCGCCGACAGCAACCCCGGCGGTAAGTGGTATTTCCATCAGGACATCGTTATTGGCATTGCGAATAATGATGCGGCGCACATTTCCGGCAATGATTAATTCCTTAACCTTTTCTGCCAGTTCTTCCGCTTTTACTATTATTTCTTCGCTCCACACCTTTTTACCGGATTCGTTTCCCACCTGAATTACCTCCTCGCCATCCAATAAGGAGAAGTTTTTCTTAGCTTTACTTTACACTACGGGAATTATTCCACCAACCTGGCGGGACAGGGAAAGTAGCTATCCCTTCTTGCTTCTGGAGAACAAACTATAGTATCCCCTGTTTTTCGCAAATGAGGTATGATAGGAGAAAACTTGCAGAGGGAAGTGCTCGTGATGGGCCAAAAAATGGCGCGTTTTATAAGTATTCTGTCAGTTGCTCCGCTGGTAGCCTTTTTTACTTTAACCTGGTTGTTAATTAGCCGGCCTTATCTGTTTGAGGGTAAAACGTACTGGTACATAATGGCTATTATTTTTCTGACCGTGGTTCCAGCTCTGGCCTACTTGGGCAAATTCGTATCCCCACGTCTGCGTCAGGGGGGGAGAGATGCCGAGCGCCAGTTGGCTTTTATTCTCTCCCTGGTAGGCTATGGGGCTGGATGGGCGGCATCTTTGTTAGCGAATGGTCCTCGTCTGGTGCTGATGATATTTACCGGTTATCTGCTTTCGGGCTCAACTCTGGCTCTGGTAAATCGGGTTTTAAAGTTCAAGGCCAGCGGGCATGCCTGCGGAGTAGCCGGCCCATTGATGTTGGCGGGAATCATAGGTGGCGGAATAGCCTGGGCTTTGTGGCTGGTTTTGCCGGCCGTATTCTGGGGACGCCTGCGCATGGGGCGGCATACTCTGGGCCAGCTTTTCGCGGGTACCCTGTGTGGGGCTATTCCCACCGCATGCGCCTATTTTCTGATCATGGGCAGCGCATGGTAGCTAAGATGTAAAACCCGGGGGATGGTTACTTCTTGCTACCGCCCGGAAGTCAATAGAGCCTGATCGGCGACGATACGGGTATTTTAATACCTGCGCCTTACTTATGTGACCCGATGGGAATACAGCAGATTGCCTTTGCCGTTAGGACGGATATCTTCTTTGCTTTTCCCTTACATTTTGTCGCTGGTATTTCCAGCTCCCGCTTCCCCGGAGAAGGTCATCTTGCTGATGAGCAGGTTTAGGGCATGGTAGTCGGAGTTGGCTGAAGAATTGTCAGGCGTTGCCAGAGATTTTTGATAATGGCGCAATGAGTTGATGATTAATTCGGATTCCCGGTCTTCCAGTTCAACGATCCTCAAAGTTATGACCTCCCAGACCTTTTTTCTATTGTTTGCCTACTTAACAAGGGCTATTCTTCGATGAGGAAAATGGTTTCCCAGGGGCCGATATAGGTTTACATACGAACCTTTTCGGTTCATTTCCCATAAAAATTCCACAAACGTCGGGTAAAATGGATAAAAAGCCGGGAAGGAAGGGAGATGAACTGGTGGGAAAGAAAAAGTATTTTACTGTTATTGTAATTCTCATAGCGGGTGTTTTTATAGGAGGTCTGGTGGCAGCCGGGAATACCGGCTTACCACTGGCGTCACTGTTTTTTGGTAAACAGGATAATGCCAGTCCTTCGGATTTAGCGGGTAAGACGGCTGTGGCGGGTAATACGCCGGTGGCGAGTGTGGCGGACATTGCCGAGAAGGCCGGCCCGGCTGTGGTTAATGTTGAAGCCCGGGTACAGGTAAATACAAGATATGATCCGTTTTTTAACGATCCCTTCTTTCGGGATTTTTTTGGGAGTCCGGGTATTTCCCAGCCTCGTTATGAGACGGGTATTGGCACCGGGTTTATCATCTCCGAAGATGGCTACATCGTTACCAATCAGCATGTCATCAATGATGCCGCCAGTATATCCGTAAAGCTTTCTAATCGGAAGGATTCAGTACCGGCGCGTTTGGTAGGACAGGATTATGAATTGGACCTGGCCGTGTTAAAAATTGATGGAGACAACTATCCTACCCTTCCCATGGGGGATTCCAACCGCATGCGGGTAGGTGATTGGGTGGTGGCGATTGGCCAGCCGTTTGGCCTGGATCATACGGTAACCGCCGGGGTGATTTCTGCCAAAGGGCGGCCCATAACCATCGAGGACCGGAATTACAAGAATCTGATCCAGACTGATGCCGCCATCAATCCCGGGAATTCCGGAGGCCCTCTGCTAAATATGCAGGGGCAGGTTATTGGTATTAACACTGCCGTCAGCTCTCAGGCCCAGGGCATCGGCTTTGCCATTCCCATCAATACCGTTAAGGATGTCCTGACCACCTTGAAGAAGGGGGAAAAGGTAATCCGCCCCTATGTGGGGGTAAAGATGCTCGACGTAAATGAGGAAGTGATCAATGAGCTGGGTCTGGCTCCCGATACCAAAGGGGTACTCATAGCTGAGGTGATGTCGGGGAGCCCGGCGGCCCGGGCGGGTTTACGCCGCCTGGACATCATTAAGAAAATCGGCGACCAGGTAATAACCGCCGGCACGGAAGTGCAGAGCATTGTAGAAAAGAGTCAGGTGGGAGACCGTATTCAGGTTGGAATTCTGCGTGAAGGCAGGGAGGCCAGTGTAGAAGTGGTGCTTCAGGCCAAGCCGTGATGGATTGCTATTTGCGGGC
>Ga0116193_1001802_pt1 | contig 17106 bp, 11 predicted proteins | sample AD_UKC115_MetaG_FD_89892 | JGI IMG/M metagenome (GOLD analysis project Ga0116193, IMG submission 89892) | Active sludge microbial communities of municipal wastewater-treating anaerobic digesters from Hong Kong - AD_UKC115_MetaG | ecosystem: Engineered > Bioreactor > Anaerobic > Digestate... | reverse complement strand
ATCAACCCCGGCAGCCTTATCACGCCTGTATTCCTTGTCAAGCGTGTCCTTGTCGTATTCTGAATGTCCGGTTATAAAAATCTGCCTTCCGTGAAGATCCGATACGGCATAAACGCCGCACTCCTCAGACTCCGACAGAATGCGCAGCCCGGAGCACTTCTCAATATCTTCTCTGTGAACCTCGGTATACCGCGAATGCGGTACATAGAAATAGTCATCGAACCCTCTGAAGAGCTTGACCGGTCTGCTGTATGTCATTGAATGCTCAAATACACCGAAAACTTTCTTCGGCAGAACGTATTTTGGTATTCCGTAATGGTAATAAAGTCCGGCAAACGCGCCCCAGCAAAGATGAAGTGTTGAATAGACGTGTGTTTTGCTCCATTCCATTATTTTCGTAAGCTCTTCCCAGTAATCGACCTGTTCGAAGTCCATCTTCTCAACCGGCGCTCCGGTAATTATCATTCCGTCGAAATACTCGTCCTTTATTGAATCAAATGTCATGTAATACTTTATAAGGTGTTCGCGGCTGGTATGAGTCGACACGTGCGAAGCCATACAAAGAAGTTCTATATCCACCTGAATCGGCGAATTTGACATTGCACGAAGCAGCTGTGTTTCCGTTACGATTTTGTCCGGCATCAGATTGAGAATAACTATCTTGATAGGTCTGATATCCTGCGACAGTGCGCGGTTCTCTTCCATTACAAAAATTCTCTCCTGCTCGAGAACCTGTCTCGCAGGAAGATTGTCTGCTATTCTGATCGGCATATCTTATGCTCCTATAAACTCATTAAGAATTGATTGCTCCGGAACCTGATCGGTACCTACGACCGGAATCTTTCCCAGATGTCCCATAAGTCTTGACGCTCTGTCCAGAGCCGTCGACAGATCCGCGAACGGCTTGCCTGTTACCGACTTTTCCATAAATACACTCGGCTCAATCGAACCCTTCTCCACCTGCTTCATTGCCTCACTTATATCGTGAAGCGCAAGCGGCGCGATAATCAGGCTCTCATAAGCGAGAAAAGAGTTGATATGGTAGTCTGCGCGCGCAAGATATTCCTTGTAGTAAACATCCTCGGATTTGGTAATCATCGGCCAATAGTCAATCGTCGCCAACGCATGTGCGCTTCTGTGGCGGTAGTCTCTTACAATTCGCCTCAGGAGTCTTATCTCTTCGCTGTCCATAAGCTTTGAATCGCAGTATACGTTACCGTACGGCATTATGAACACTTTGGCGCACATCGAATCTCCAATCACTCCGGATACTCTGTGAGACAGACCGTGAAGTCCTTCAACGACGACCACGCCGTTATCGTCCATCTCAATAGCATCCTCAGGGGCGCCCTCCATCTGTCTTCTCGTCTGGAAGTCGAAAAAAGGCGTTACAACCCTCTTTCCTTCCACAATGCTTTTGATGTCCTGCGCCGCACGCTCAATGTCCAGCGTGTCTATAGACTCAAAATCAGGTCTTCCGTCCCGGTCAAACTGAAGTTGTGAGATGTTGTAATAATCGTCCAGCGACACATGATAGCCACGTCTTCCGTGCGCCGTAAGTGCCTGCGATAATCTTAATGTAAATGTGGTTTTCCCCGAAGAAGTAGGACCGGAAACAAATATTGCCTTCTTGCTGTTGTCCGCGCAGATGTCTTCACAAATGGCATCTATACGGTCAAGGAACAATGCTTCTGAATCACTTATGAATTTCGGAAGCTTCGATGCCCCAAGATGTTCTTCGAGCTCTTCAACCGTAATATCAAGTCTGTCTCTAAGCTCAGCCATATAATCCTCCTAATATCGGCAGAGGCGTTGACTAACGCCTCACCGGAATAAATCGCTTGATGATCAGGACGTTCATAAGCCAGTCCCAGCAGAACTGAATGAACCTGTAAATCAGATAAACAATCCCCGGAATCACTATTGCCGCGACCAGCCACAACAGCACCATCAGCACTACATGCAGACCGCCGGCCAGAACTCCGATAACTGTTGAGAACGAACCCGAACTTCCTGCGAATTTGTCAGTGTATGTCTCAAGCGTCTTGTTGAGATAATCAATTGCGAATGTCTGCAGGTCGGCTGACTTGACAGTCAGTCTCGGCAGCAGGATATTCACCGTTAAATCGAGCACAAGATAGGACTGCAAAGCCTTCTCGCCCAATACAAGTATCTTGCCCCAGAAGGGCATTCGATAATACCTGAAACAAATAAAAGGGCTGGCCGCACACAGCAGAAGGAAAAGAGCGAAATGAAGCGTTCCGAAACTGCCGATTCCAAGAACAGTCCTGCCGAACATATAGGAGTACAAAGCTACGCAATCGGTAAGCAATCCGTAAAGAACGAAAAGTCCGACGTGCTTTCTGTTCTCAAAATCGGTGTCGCTCCAAAGCTTTCCGAGAAATAATCCTTCAAGATAATCCAAACGCTCTGTCTCCTTTGCATAATCAGCCCCAATCAAGGCTATACAGTGCAATTTTACCACATAAAGAGATTATTTTCAGCGCAGAGAAAAACTGTTGCCTGCGGATTTCTCAATCAGCGATTTAAGACCGCCCCAGATGCCCGGAAAATGCTGCTGTGCACTGCTCATAAGCACTGATTTGTCATTGAAAATTACCTTGATTTCCCATTCTCCGGGAAAAACAAACTTCTCACCGCCAAGACCGCTCTTACCGGAATTAAATGCTTCCATCCATTCAATCAGTCTGAGCTCCGGCAATGTATCTTCTATCGTCTGATACACTTCGTCATTTATGCAGCGGGTGAAATTATTGTTCCACATATAGTAATCGCGCCAGCAGAGAACCCTTCGGTCAAAATCATACTTTACCGAATATCCCTCATTCGCGAAAGTAGTAATACTGACCTCCATTACGGAAATCGACTTATATCGACCGCTTAAATCCATTTATGCTCCTCAGCTTATCGCTATACCGAATACACTGCCTGAGGTTGTTCCAACCACCATCATGCCCTTATAGACAATCGGCGAAGCCTCAATACAAATATCAGAAGATGTCTCTTCGGCGGTTCCGGTGTTCTTTACCGTCTGAATATATGCAATTCTCTCTCCGGTCTGCGCGTTGATCAGATGAACCTGTCCGAGACTGTCGCAAATTACCAGATAAGCGTTCCCGTCCTCATCATAGAAATCGACAGGAGAACTGTACGAATAGATGTTCATATTATATTCCCAAACAACGGTACCCAAGTTCTTGTCATATGCAACAACTTTATTACCGCTCATAAGCCCGTTTGTCATACTAAATGAGAAAATAACCAGATTTGAAATATTGAGCTTCCCAACCACCGGGTTGCCAAAGCATCCGCCGCTCTGGTCAGATTCCGAAGTCTCGCCGTTATAGGTGTAGCATGGCTCAGACGTCTGCCACACAGTCTCTCCCGTCAGTCCGTTAATCTTGTAGATATATGCTGCCCCGGTGTATTGACCGGTACCGCCCTGATTGTCAACCTCTGTCCCTACATATACATAAGGCACTCCGCCTTCTTCTTCGATAACCGGAGTGATGTCCGAATCGTCGTCAAGAACCTTTGTCCATACCATGTTCATTGTATTGAGGTCAAGGCAGCACAGATTCATCGCATTATCAACATAGTAGCCGTAATTGCCATAGCAGGCTATTGAGCTCTCGACACCCATCTGTTTTCCGGTATTGTCACTGAAGATATATTTGTAGCCTGTTACTACAGGCGCGATTCCCACGGCACCGGTGCCCGCGTCATAAGTCGAGTTCAGGTCAAAAGTATAGATCATTCCGTTCTCACACGGCCACACAAGCGTATCGGTTGTACCGTCGACTATAGGGGAGGAATCAAACGCATCCCAGTTGCTTCTGTATGCGCCGTCCTCGGAACCGTCATAGGAATAAAGCATTGACCCGTCTATAAGCGAGTAAACGTACATTCCGAAAGTATTTCCGCCGTTGTTGTCCGTCTGTCCCACATAAAGCAGCGGATAGCCTCTTGGATCCAGTGCCGGAGTTCCCTTGATGGACGCTCCCACGTCAATCGGATCTCTGGTGGGTTCACCTGTCTCAAGATTAAAAAAATAAATCTTTCCGTCAAGCGCTGCGATTATAACTTCGGTAAGCCCCATCTGCTGCTTCGCACTGTCATACATGTTCATCGTTGCACGAACCTGATCCGGCCACTCTACTACAAGCGGCTGCCCTGTCCAGCGCAATCCCGTCCATTCAAAAGTCTGTGACGATGACAGAAGACTGCCAATCTTGTTATATTCCCACATCTGTGTCAGTGTTCCGTTTGTTATCGGTGTATATCCGTACGAAGCGCAATTGCGGAAATTGTTGCCTCTGTAAGTAAATATGCCGGGAAGAGAACCGTAGTATACCGGATCGGTAAACCATATGGGCTGTTCGCGTGACAGTGTGCCGTCAACCAGCACTCCTGCGACAGATACAGCCTGAGCTATACCTCTTGCTGCCGGATCGCAGTCTGCCGCCATAGGGGCATCGGACGAAGTGTTTACTGAGGCGCTCTCAGGATATAGGATCGGATTCTGATAATCTGTAATTGGCGGAACGGGAGAAGGTGTAGGGGTAGCAACGGAAATATACGCTGATCCCTGTGCCGACTCGTCCACGGCAAGAGTCTCCTGCTCTGTGGTTTTTCTGAAATAAACAATAGCGAGAATAGCCGTAAGTACGACAAACAGTGCCGTCATTACCACCACAAGCGTCAGCGTACCTTCATTCGGATCACGAGACGGCTTATAGTAGCTGTTATCAGGTTCCATGTACTGTTCCCCGTGTTTCATCAGTCGGGCAGGTAGCCCTCCTCCTCATAAAATGTAAAAATAGACAAAGCATATTGTAACACGGCTGTCACATTATCTCAATCGTGCGATTCTGCAAGCTCAAGAAGCTTTTTGAGTCTGTGATTCATACCTGATTTTCCGATAGGAGGATTCATCATGGCACCGAGTTCGGCAATCGAGGCTCCCGGATTAGCGAGGTGTGCTTTTGCAGCCTCTGTCAGTTCAGGAGTAAGTTTTCCTGCAAATGACGACATCATCAGTTTCTTTATGAGTTCGTTTCGCCTTACGCCTGCCTCGGCCTGACGTTTTGAATTGCCTTCATCGCAGTTGACCGCGCGGCAGACATCGCCGTTGACGGTCTTTCTCGCACGTATATCCTCGAATTCCAGCATCGAATGAGCTGCTCCTGTATGTCCGAGGAAGTCGGATACCATGTCTCCCGCTTTGAAATATACGGCACTGAAATCCGAGCGGTTCTTCACAACAGGATCAATTTTCCAGTTCTGAAGCATAAGACACACAAGCTCCGTGATTCTGTCATTGCTTATATGGAATTCGATCCTGTAGTTTTTCGCAGGATCAGAGCAGTATCCGGTCGCAAGGAAAGCCCCGCGCAAAAAACCTGCGGCAAAAGCTTCGTCGCCGGGCAGAAGCTTAAGTCCCGATTCCGTAAAACACTGACCGAACAGTTCCGCGAAAACGCACTGCATATCCCCTGCGACCTCAATTCTCAGACCGTCGGTACAATAATCTATTCCTTCAAGTCGCAAAAGCTCGCAGATCCCGCTCTTGATTTCCGGTATCACTTTGATGCTTAACGCGGGCCCGTCAGCATCCCTTTCCGCAGAACCGGCGAACATTCCGGCAATAACCGCCTGACGGGCATTTACTGTCTTTGCCCTTATTTTCGACAGCTCAAGCTTCAAACGGACGGAAAAGCTCTCTTCCGTCATTTTGAACTGTCCCCCTGCGTGGCAGTCTTATATCGATGTGAGTCTTTATCTATATCGCGGTGATGCACAACAGCCTTGAAACCGGCGTCTCTAAGCATCCTGTATATACTCTCGGCACAATAAACGGATCTGTGCCTTCCGCCTGTGCAACCGACACCTATATGCAGTCTGCCCTTACCTTCCCTGATATAACTCGGGAATGTAAATTCAAGCAGATCACATGCCTTCACGACAAACTGTTTTGTCTCGGCGAAGCCTTCCAGGTACTTGCCGATAGCGTCATCAATGCCCGTCAGATTCTTAAGTTCCGGGACATAGAACGGATTGGGCAGAAACCTGACATCGAAAACATAGTCGCAATCAACGGGAAGTCCGTACTTGAACCCGAATGACTCGACAAATATCGACATCCCTGTATCTTCGTCGTCTATAATCATTTCTTTGATCTGGTCGCAAAGAGCCATAGGCGTCATCATTGAAGTATCGATGACATTCGTCGCCATCGCCTTGATATTCATGAGTTTGGTGCGTTCCTGTGCTATTGCTTCGGTAAGCGACATTCCTGACGACAGCGGGTGCTTGCGTCTTGTCTGCTGGTAACGGTTTATCAGTACGGAATCCGAAGCCTCAAGAAAAATAATCTTGTACGGGCAGCCGAGATTCTCATCAATCTGAGCCATTGCATCAGCAAAGCCTTCAAGAAATTCCTGCGATCTGACATCGACAACAAACGCAAGTTTATTGACCCCGAAGCCCTCGCCGCCTCTGCCCTTGATAAATCCTCCGCACAAATCCGGAAGAACATAAGGCGGAACATTATCCATACAGAAAAAGCCCTGATCCTCGAGATATTTAGCCGCCTGGCTCTTTCCCGCGCCGCTCATTCCGGTAAGAAAAATCAATTCCATAGAACCTGTCCCCCTGTCAGAATTCGCCTATCAGCCGCACTTCGCGTTCGAGCATAACGCCCTGCTTCTCATAGACAGTAGCAACAACATAATCAATCAGTCTCAGTATATCGGCACTCTTCGCCCTGCCGCCGTTATTAACTATAAAGCCGCAGTGCTTCGGCGACACCTGTGCACCGGAATCATCAAGCTTAAAACCTCGCAGACCTGAATCCTCGATAAGCTTTCCGGCAAAATAACCTTCCGGCCGTTTAAAAGTTGAGCCGGCGCTCGGTATGTCAAGCGGTTGCGAAGCAGCCCTCTTCTCCCTTAGCTGCGCGATTCTTTCATCAATTGTCTCCTGATTATCTTTATCGAGTTTTACCGTCAGCCCGAGAATAACCGCAGTCCGGCCGTCTCTGTCCATCTTCTCGAACAGACTTGTCCTGTACCCGAACCCGCACTCATTCACGGTTCTGGTCAGAATCTTTTCACCGTCGGAATATCTGACGTTCACCGCAATATCACTCAGAGAGTCACCGTACGCGCCGGCATTCATAAACACACCGCCTCCGACAGAACCCGGTATTCCGCACATAAATTCTGCGCCCGTAAGTCCCTGTCTGGCGGCCGTATTTCCAAGCAACGACATGGGTGCGCCTGCTCCGGCGGAAACAGTCATTCCTGACCCGTCAATCATGGAGCTTATTGCCCCGAGCTGCCTGCCTATCCTTATAACAAGCCCGTCAAAGCCCTTATCCGACACGAGAATATTAGAACCCTGCCCCATGACAAAAGTTCTGAGACATTCCGACCTGGCGTAATCAAGAAGCTCCGCCACTTCATCTTCTGTTTTGGGCTCTGCGAAAAGCTTTGCCTCACCACCGCATCTAAACGTTGTGAACTGCTTTAGCGACACATCGCGACTAAGTTCAGGCTTCAACTCAGACCTCCGGCTTCTTCCCGGGGAATACTCTCGACACAAGATCCTGCGCCGCATTATATCCCATCTTCTTGACTCTGTAATTGATTGCCGCCGCCTCGACAATAATCGCGAGGTTACGTCCGGGTCCTACAGGTATAGTAATAGACGGTACCTTTATTCCGAGAATCTCGGTGGTCTCGTCGTTAAGTCCGAGTCTGTCATAAGTCTTCTTCTCATCCCAAAGCTCGAGGTTGATGACGAAATCAATCGCTTCCTGCGGCTTTACCGACGATACTCCGTACAGCTCCTTGACATCAAGTATGCCTATGCCGCGAATCTCAATCAGATGCCTTATTATCTCAGGTGCCCTGCCGACAAGCGTCGTCTCCGACACCTTGCGGATTTCAATCTGATCGTCTGCTATCAGTCTGTGGCCTCTCTTGACAATCTCCAATGCCGTCTCAGATTTACCTACTCCGGACTCGCCAAGGATGAGAATACCTTCGCCGTTTACTTCAACCAGAACGCCGTGCATCGACACGCGCGGGGCAAGCTCGATTTTCAGATATTTGACAAGCTCTGACGAGAAATCAGACGTAGCCTCCGAAGTTCGAAGAATAGGCGTTGGATTGGCCTTTGCGGCTTCAAGAATTTCCTTGTGGACCTTGTGATCCCGCGTGATTATCAGCGCAGGTATCTTTTTCTCAAACAACGCCGACACAGACGCGAGCCGTTCTTCAGGCGTAAGGTGATCCAGATATGCGTGCTCCATGTTGCCTACGAGCTGGATTCTGTCCGGCCCGAAGTGGTCATAGTAACCTGCGAGCTGAAGGCCGGGGCGCGTAACGTCCGCTACCTGCAGCCTGCGCTGCTCGATGTCGCCCGAGTCGTAAACAACCTCCAGATCGAAAGCTTTCACGACCTCTGAAAGAAATACGCTTGAGAAAGGCATTTTAAATTCTCCCGTCAGTTGAAATCAACATTAATATCATGTACCTTGCCGTCGGCGAAAACAGGAATCCTTGTTCCTTCAATCTTCTCTCCGTCGACCTTTATCGACACGCCTTCATTGGCTCTTCTGAAACCCTCCGGCTTTGTGATATGTATATTATACCCCGCAGATACACTTTTTATGCTGACATTGAGAGAAGTTTCTTCATCTCTCAGCAAAGGCTCGCACACAAGACAGTCCGAAGTGAACTCCACGCCGAAGCACTGAAACAGGCTGAGAAGCATCCATGTAGATGTTCCTGACAGCGTAGGTCCGATATTTTCGCCGGAATCGCTGTTGTTATACTGCGTGCACCACCTCGGGTTGCCGCATACCGTGAATGGTGACTTGAGAGTCTTGAACGGTACGATTTTATCAATTATCCAGTAAGCGGTGCCGGTAAGTCTTCTGGCAAGACTGTCATCGCTGACGCTCTTTGCCGCCTTAAGCATGGCGGATGCCGCCATCATATTGGCATGCTTGAAGACGCCGCCGTTCTCACGGTCTCCCGGATAGTAAAGCGCTACGTCAATCTTGGGCGCAATCTGAGGATAGTCTACAGTAGAACAAAGTCTGAACCCGTATGGAGACTTGAGATACCTGTCCAGTGAGTCAAGCATAACTCCGATCTGTTTCTCATCTGCAACTCCTGCGAGAAGCGACCATGAGAATGCGTTGAGAAAATATGTTCCGGTATGACCCGGCTCCACTGCAAGTCCGTCACCTGTGGCACCAAGATACTTAAGATTTGGCTTGGAACTTCTGTTGAACAGCACTCTCGCGAAAAAGTCGCCCTTCCAGCAATTGTCCGTAAGATCCGAAGAAAGCTTTGATGACATTGACTTGAGTTCCTTTGCGAAGCTGCTGTCCCCCAGCTTTGCAAACATTCCTTCGGCAGCATCAATCGCCACCTTGAGAAGGAATCCGTTCATCACCGACTCAGAGTACTCTGACTCGAAAGGAATCTCTCCGTAGGAAGCACCTTTGGCCTTGAGTTGTTCTTTATACTTCTCAATCTTATCGGCACCTGAAATGCTGTCCGGATCCACTCTTAAGCAATCGTTCCAGTCGGCGCGGTCAATAAGAGGTATCCCGTGTTTGCCGACTGAAATCCTGCAGCTGTATACAATTATCGCTTTGACGGTATCGATAAGGGGACGCTTGATTCCGGCATCCTTCTTTGTCTTCTTTGTTCCTGCCATAGCGAACTTCTGCGTAAGGAAATCGTAATCACCGGTAAGTCCGACATAACGATCCAATGCCTGGAGAAGCCAGAGACCGTCATCAGACCACCAGCCGGGTTCCTTGCCGGTCCAGTAGAAGTTATGGTTGGTGTATCCGTCCTCATAAACATTTTCAATCCAGCCTGTAAGCATCGACTTGATGAACTCCGTCTCGCCCATGCCGGCGAAATAGTACATTGAAGCATAGATATCCTGAATCTCACGGAATCCTATCTCGCGATATCCCTTCTGAGTCCAGTCGAGCGATCTTGATACGAATGTCTGATAGAAAACCTGAAACGGCAGATTATTGTTTACATATGCCGAGAAATCTTCATCAGCGCTGTCAATCTGCATATATCCGGAATACCTGTGAGTAAAATCAATAACACTCTCAAGGTCTGACGGAAGATGGGACGGATCGCTGATGTATACAGAGGCAGCCTCCATCTCAACCGCCGGAGTAACCTCAGGTACATAGTCGTCATTTACCGCATCTGAGGAGAGGCAGACAAGATTATCCACTCTGACGCGTCTGCCGGACTTCACCGTGAACGGAACTGAAAGAGCATAGAATCCCGGTCCTTTTCTGGACGGGCAGCTTGAGAGAGGCTCTATAAACTCAGGATTCTCAAGGCTTCCAGAACCGACAAAGTCCCCGTATCTGGCGCTGTATTCGTCAGGATAAACGGTGCCCTCGTCAGTATGTGCAACAAGCGTATCAAATCTGATGTTGCCCTTGGTCCACTTTGAATTCGGATTGAAACTTATTGCACGAAGTTCATCATTTTCGTTGAAGAACACCTCGGATTGTGTGACGACTGTCGTGAAGATAACGTCCTCTGACAGTGCGTGCGTCTCAGAAGTTCCGAACATTCCTGTATATACAAGGCGCAGGTCACGGTTATGAGTGCCCGCGTTAGTAATTTCAATCATCTGTGCCTCAGCTGCGAGAGGCATTCCGTCGTGCTGGGGCACGATAAAAATAGTTCTCTTGACTTTGAGTCCGTCTTCAAGCTCATATTCAATGATGCTTCTGTTCTGTGAATGTATTGTCCTTACAGTCTTGAGTCCGTCCGCGATGGCAGCGCCTGACCAGAAAATCTTCTTTCCGTTTTCCACCAGATAGAACTGTCTGTTTGCCGGAAATCCATTTTCCTCAGGCAGATAGTCCCATCTCGTGGCTAACACCTGTGTGTCGGCATGAGCCCTGAACGAGCCGGCTCCAAGTCTGTCGACAGTGCTCTTGGGTGTTGACTGAAGCGGTCTGTCGAAACCGATTCTGTTGCCAAGCATCATATTGGTGTAGTAATGCGGTCCCGGCGCCGGAGATGCCGGGTTGCAGATAAGTTCACCCGATTCATTGAGTTTTCCGCCCCATTCTTCGGATTCCTTTATCGCGTCCTCTACATGCTCAAGAACAATCTTGTCAAATTTGCATTCCGAGACAGTCCCGTTCTTTTCCGAATATGCTTTTCCGTTCGCGAAAATCACGCTCTTTCCGCTTTTGGTTTCTGCAAGAAGCGCATTATATACAGCTTCGTCTCCCGTTGCCACGCCTATGAGAGGTGAGTCAAACGTAAGTCCCGCAATTCCGATAACTACCGGTGTTTTTCCGAACCTGACGTATTGTGCGCTTATTCCTTTTCCCTCAGTTACTATGTCTGCAAACTTTGCCTTAATCAACGCCTTTGCACTGACCTTCTGCTCCCTTGCCTTCTCGCCTTTATAACTCATAATCCGGGCCTCCGTTTTTCTTGAAATTACCTTGAATTATAACAAGAAACCCCGCTATTGAAAGACAAAAGCGGGGTTTCCCAATAATTTTGATTATAATGCAATTCTTCTGATAAACTGCTTATCCGAGAACCACTTCAACATTGTGCTCACTGCCTGCTTCCATAACAGGAATGACGTTGCCGTCAATGTCTTTACCGTCGATACTGATACTCCTGACGCCCTTTTGTTTTGCATCCGGATTGCTGACATGAACGATGTACTTTGCACCGCGGAAAACACGCGTTACTGTATACTCTTTCCAGTCTGACTCGATGCACGGATCGACAATAAGTCCGTCATAACCCGGCTTTACACCAAGAATTGCCTGTGAAATAGCAACAAAATTCCAAGCCGCCGTACCTGTGAGCCATGAGTTCTTTGCTTCACCGAATCTGCGGGCATCCTTGCCGGCAATCATCTGTGAATATACATAAGGCTCATTTCTGTGTATTTCGGAGATTGACTCTCTGTATGCAGGACATATTTTCTTGTAGAGTTCAAGTGCTCTGTCGCCTCTTCCGATAACTGTCTCGCCGATAATTATCCATGGATTGTTGTGGCAGAAAATACCTGCATTCTCCTTATATCCCGGCGGATATGACGAGCACTCGCCAAGTTCTGAATGATATGTGCTGTAAGGCGGCTGCTGGATAACAATTCCGTGCTCGCACTCGAGGATATCTCTTACGGAATTCATTGCCTTAAGAGCTTCGCCGGTCTTGACACCGATTCCGGCCATTACACAGTAACCCTGGGACTCGATAAAGATCTTGCCCTCCTGGCATTCCTTTGAACCAACCTTGTTGCCGAAAGCATCATATGCTCTGACAAACCACTCGCCGTCCCATCCGGCTGTGAGAACCGCTTTGTTCATGGCATCGATTTCTGCCTGAGCCTTGTCAGCTTCGGCGTTCATACCCCTGCGTCTGTAAAGCTCTACAAGTTCAGGGCCGATTGCGACGAACATACCCGCGATAAGCACGGACTCAGCAACTCTTCCGTCCGATGTTCCGAATGTCTGGAATGACTCGCCCGGTTCCGTCGAATGGCAGTTGAGGTTGAGACAGTCGTTCCAGTCTGCACGTCCGATCAACGGAAGCTCATGAGGTCCCTTATTGTTTACAACATGATAGAAAGACGCTGTCAGATGCTCAAGAAGCGTGCCTGAATCGGAAGGATTGCAGTCATAAGGTGTAGCCTCGTCAAGAATAGTGAAATCACCTGTCTCCTTGATGTATGCCGCAGTGCCCGCAATAAGCCAAAGCGGGTCATCGTTGAATCCGCCGCCGATATCGTTGTTGCCCTTCTTTGTAAGTGGCTGATACTGGTGATAGCAGCCGCCATCGCGGAACTGAGTCGAAGCGATATCGATAATTCTCTCTCTGGCTCTCTCAGGAATCTGATGAACGAAGCCCAGAAGATCCTGCGATGAATCACGGAAACCGAGTCCTCTTCCGACACCGGACTCAAAATACGATGCGGAGCGGCTCATGTTGAATGTGACCATACACTGGTAAGGATTCCAGATGTTGACCATTCTGGCAATCTTCTCATCCTTGATATCAACTGTGTAGCGCGAGAGAAGGTCATCCCAGGTTGTCTTGAGGTCTGCCATCGCTGCGTCAACCTGTGCGTCTGTAGCAAACTGCGCAATCATAGCCTCAGCAGGCTTCTTGTTGATGACATCCGGTGCTTCCCACTTGTCCTGAACAGCAAGTTCACAATAACCGAGAATAAAGATATATGACTTCTTCTCTCCCGGAGCAAGCGACACATTTATCTGGTGGCTTGCACACGGCTGCCAACCGTCGGCAACGGAATTGTGCGCCTTGCCTTCGGAAACTGCCTGCGGCTCATCAAAGCCGTTATACATACCGAGAAATTCTTCAAGTGATGAATCATATCCGTCAACAGGTACATTTACCGAATAGAAAGCATAATGATTTCTTCTCTCACGGTATTCTGTCTTGTGGTAGATCGTGCTTCCCTTGATCTCAACCTGGCCGGTCGAATAGTTACGCTGGAAGTTGAGCATATCATCAGAAGCATCCCATAGACACCACTCACGAAGTGAGAAGAGCTGAACTGTCTTCGGCGACTTGCCTTTGTTCTCGATTGTTACGCGGTTGACCTCGCCCTTATATCCGTTAGGAACAAAAGCCAGAAGCGACGCTTCTATACCGTTCTTGGAAGACGTAATTCTTGTATAGCCCATACCGTGACGGCATTCGTAGCTGTCAAGCTGCGTCTTGCAAGGCTTAAAGCCCGGATTCCATATGGTGTCACCATCCTTGATATAGTAATAGCGCCCGCCGTCATCCACAGGAATGTTATTGTAACGGTAACGTGTAATTCTGCGAAGTCTCGCATCCTTGTAGAAATTGTAACCACCAGCGGTGTTAGAGATAAGGCCGAAGAAGTCCTGTGATCCCAGATAATTTATCCATGGATAAGGTGTCTTTGGTGTCTCAATAACATACTCGCGGGCAGCATCATCAAAGTGTCCAAACTGCATTGTGATTGCCTCCGTGCCTGTTGTTATTTTTACTAAAAAGCATTTTTATTCTACACTATTTATTGGTTTATATGTTGCGCAAATTAAAATTTTTGGCATTTTATTTTAGCCTGCCAGTGAAACGACGTGAACTTCCCTCGATATAGGCTGCTGGCGCACTAAATTGTCACTCCGTACATACTTACATAAAAAACAACGGACCGTCTCCGTGGAGAGGTCCGTTGCCGTTGTGCTTCGTAAGATGCAGGGAAATTACTCCTTGACACCGCCTGCAGCCACACCGGAAATGATGTAACGCTGCATGAAAGCGTAAACGATGATAATAGGAAGGATTGATGCCGACAGACCGACATAAATCGCGCCGTAATCTACGAAACGGTCACCGTAGAGCTGAGCTACCATGAGCGGAAGAGTCTTGTCTTCAGGACGGCTCAAGAGGATTGACGGAGCGAAGAAGTTGTTCCATGAACCCAGAAATGAGAAGATTGCCTGCGTGGCAAGTGCCGGTGTCATAATAGGTAAGCAGATACGGTTAAATGTGTAGAACTCGCCTGCGCCGTCAATTCTTGAAGCTTCGATGATTTCCTTTGAAAGCGATGTATCAAGATACTGCTTTATGAAGAAAACCGTTGAAGGAGCTGCGATTGCAGGAAGAATCAAAGGCCATTTTGTTCCGATCAGGTTCATGGCGTTCATCAAACGGTAGAAACCGGTGATGTTTACGGCAGTAGGAACCATCATGACGCCTACGATTACTGCGAACAGAACTTTTCTGCCCTTGAAGTTATAGACCGAAAGAGCATAGGCTGTAAGAGCCGAGAAGTAAACTGTAAGCACTGTGGCGCTGATTGAAATTACGAACGAGTTATAGAAACCGCGAGGAAAACTGAAAGTAGCTCTCTCCGTAAGCTTTGTCCAGTTCTCAGGAAGCTGCTTAAACAGATTCGGGTTAGGATAAAGCTTGATTACTCTGGTCAATACTGATGTCGGCCATGTAGCTGACATAAACATGAACCAGAAAGGAAGAATAGCCAGAATAGAGAAGAAAATAACTACAACATAAACAAGTGTGCTGTAAGCAGCTATCGATCCGGACTTACTCTTAAGCTTAGGTTCGTTAGTACTCATTATTTTGTTCCTCCCTTCTTCATGAGCTTCCTTGCCTTGGCGGCATCTCTGTCTCTCATGATATAGAAGATGAGTATTGAGAGAATTGTTGTAACAAGGAAGAGCAATACTGATACTGCCGAAGCAATACCGACCTGCTTATTTGATCCCATACCGAATGCCTGCTGGTTCACATACATAAGTACTGTCTCGATGGAAGCAATCGTTGTTGTTCCGAAGTAGATAACAGCAGGATGCATGTTGAGGTTCTGAGGAATATCGTACATCTGGAGACCACCGATAAGTGATGTTACCAGGGTATAAAGAAGCATAGGTCTCAGAAGCGGGAGCGTGATCTGCGTGTATGTCTGGAACGAGGAAGCTCCGTCGAGCTGTGCGGACTCATAGATGGAATCGTTGATTGAAGTAATAGCCGCAATCAGGATAATCATCGTATTGCCGTACCACATCCAGAAGTTGATGAAGCATACGAGGAATCTGGTAGACCATGCGCTTGCAAAGAAGTTGTAGCCGTCCTTATCACCCATTAAGTGGAGGAACTGCTGCGAAGCTGTCATTGTAGCACCTGTAGAATACGAGAAAATCTTTCTGAAGAAGATAGCGATTGTTGCCGCCGTAATAACGTTAGGCAGGTACATTAAAGCCTTCATCAGATTGAGTCCCTTCAGGTGGAGCTTGGTATCTGTGAACCACGCAGAAAGGATAAGCGCAAGAAGAATCTGCGGGATAAAACCGATTATCCACAAGATAGCCGTTGATGTAAAAGCACCGGCGATTGTATTGAATCTGTCTGTATCCTTAAAAATCGTATTGAAGTTACCCATACCGACGCTTACATATGATGTTGTTGCATCTACTCTGTAAAGCAGTCCCTTAGGGCACTTGATCTCGTTCTGTGCGCTGATAACCTTAAGCTCGACTTTTCTCATGTCGTTATAAGCACTGTCTTCATTGTCTGTGCCTATAGCTTCATTGTAAGCCTTCTCGACAGCCGGAAGTTGCTTCTGGGCATCTGCCAAGTCCTTCTTGGCTTTCGCAACGTTCTCTGCCTTACGGGTAGACTCAAGTTCATTGTACTTGTCAATTGTAAGAACATCTGAAAGTCCAAGGGCTGTCTTGAATTCCTTATAAAGTGAGATATTGAAATCACCGCTGTAGGTTATGTATTTTGTAGGATCGTCAATCTTGTTGTACTGAACGATATTGTCTATCGCAGTTGCTGCAACCTGATTGAAGTTCTGAAGGGTTCCGATATAGATGGCTGCGTCGTTATATGTATCATTTGACTCATAAGGAGTCTCAGCTGAAACATACTGAGCGTCAAACGTATAAAGGAAGTTGTCGTTTGTCTTGGCGGCTACTACTGTGCCGTTATCAAGAACAAGAGCCTCTGCGTCGATAATGCCGGCGTCGTTGAGAGCCTTGATATCGGCATACAGCTGATCCATGTTGTCGGTAAGATTGATTGAACCGTCAATGTATCCTGCAAGGTTTGCGTAGGAACTGGTTGAGCTGATTGTATTCTTCCAGACATTGGTTGTAAGGTAATCCTCAAGATCAGACATGAACGGCACTGAAATGGCATCAATTGTTGCCTCTGTATCATTGCCGGAATCATCTGTCGTTGTGTAGGTTACCGTCGGAGCATTGAGGTTCTTGCATACATAGTAGAATGTAGGGTCTTCAATTGCCTGTTTGCCATCCTTAACATCAGTAAAATACTGTGCCAGCGTGGTGTAATCAGTTCCGAGTTCAGTGTTTACATGTGCTACGAGATAATCGATAAGCGCAAGCTGCTCCGGCGTAAAGTCTGTAAGACCGTTAAGAGTTGTGCGGAAATCGTCAAAATCCGTGCTGTCGCCTTCAGTACCAATGATTGTCGCTGCTGTAACGGCAGTCTCGGT
>Ga0116193_1001801_pt1 | contig 17114 bp, 17 predicted proteins | sample AD_UKC115_MetaG_FD_89892 | JGI IMG/M metagenome (GOLD analysis project Ga0116193, IMG submission 89892) | Active sludge microbial communities of municipal wastewater-treating anaerobic digesters from Hong Kong - AD_UKC115_MetaG | ecosystem: Engineered > Bioreactor > Anaerobic > Digestate... | reverse complement strand
TTCCGTGAGATGATCTGCTCCGAGACTGTCGAGGAGCGTGAGGCCGCACTTGAAGTTATTCTGCCTATGCAGCAGAGCGACTTTACAGCACTTTACGAAGCTCTTGAAGGACACCCTGTCACAATCAGATTCCTTGATCCGCCGCTTCATGAATTTGTTCCTACAGAAGAAGCAGACATTAAGCTGCTTGCTGCAAAGAAGGGCAAAACTGTAGAAGAGATTAAGACAATGATTGAATCTCTGCATGAATTCAATCCTATGATGGGACACCGTGGCTGCCGTCTTGCAGTTACATATCCTGAGATTGCGAAAATGCAGACCAGAGCTGTTATTCGCGCCGCTCTCGACGTAAATGCCAGACATCCTGACTGGAATGTTACACCGGAGATAATGATTCCGCTTATCGGCGAGATCAAGGAGCTCAAGTTCGTAAAGGACATCGTTGTTACAGTCGCTGATGAAGAGATAAAGAAGTCCGGTGTTGAAATGAAATACAAGGTCGGAACAATGATTGAGATTCCGCGTGCGGCACTTACTGCCGATGAGATTGCAAAGGAAGCTGAGTTCTTCTGCTTCGGAACAAACGATCTGACACAGATGACATTCGGATTCTCAAGAGACGATTCCGGTAAATTCCTGAGCGCATATTATGACGCAAAGATTTTCGAATCTGATCCGTTTGCACGTCTTGACCAGAACGGTGTCGGCAAGCTGATGAAGATGGCTATAGATATGGGCAGATCAGTAAGACCTGACCTTCATCTCGGAATCTGCGGCGAGCACGGCGGAGATCCTACGTCAATCGAGTTCTGCAATGCAATCGGTCTTGACTATGTATCCTGTTCACCATTCCGTGTGCCGATCGCCAGACTTTCGGCTGCCCAGGCTGCAATCAAGAGTAAGGATTAATCTGAGAATCACGGTTTCTTGGTATTTTCCGATAATAGATTAAAGAAGTCCTGTATCAGACGGTAAACCGTCGGGTACAGGACTTTTCTGTTTCAAGATTATGAAATGAACCGATACAATACAGAACACCATAGGGAAATCAACAAAACAGAATTTCGCGGAGGAATACAGGATTGAACTTTATAAGGGATAAAAGAAGAGAACAAGGCGTTCATCAATAATGCCATATATGTTAAAATAAGCTGACTTAATTGCAATTTTGGGAATGAGGTGGATAGCATATGGCGTTTATGGGTATTATTCTGATGTATCTGGTCATAATTCTTGTGATTTTAATCGTCTGTTTGTTTGTTTGTGCGTCGTGCTTTATCATATCAGGACTTATCATGTCGTTTAAGCGCCGCAAGGCTGAGAATGGTGCCAGGGTATCGCAGCCGTGGTACGTTATAGTTCTTCGTATTAGCGGAGTAATTGCTGCCGTACCGTTAGTGCTTTTCGCGCTGGTGTTGGTTTATTATGCGGTCAGGACAGCTATAGACAGACACACAAATCTTGCAAATGCGCTGAGCCGTAATGATTATGTGAGTGCAGAGAAGATTCTGGAGAACGGCGCAGACCCGGATCAAAGAGACAGGTATGGACGGACGCCGCTTATGTGTATTGCATATCGATGCTCTTATGTAGCGGATAGCGTTCATTATGAATTCTCTGATGATAATCTCGGGCATGAGGATGAGACGGACGCGAATGACATTAAAATGATGGAGCTTCTTCTGGAATATGGAGCTGATATTAACGCACAGCAGACTGACATCTGTAATGATTTGGAACGGCATACATACCAGGATCCGCAAGATATCTATTCGAATTCGGATGATACTTGCGGAAATACACCGTTGTTATTTGCCATACGCGACGGCCGAAGTATAGAGGTAATAGATTTCCTTATAGACAACGGCGCAGATGTAAATCTTTCTAATGATTGCGGTTTTACTCCCGTATTAATGTGTGCCGATAATATGTCCGGCGGAGAAGGAGAAGAAATAATGGAAGAGCTTATAGATTCAGGCGCTGACATTAATACAATAACTAATTTTAATCAGGATATTCTATTCCTTCTTGAAAGGCAGACTGACCGGGATGTAGATGGAATGAGAAGGTTAATCTATAGTACGACTGAATAAAGGCGATTCTTGATTTTTTTTGTCTGAATGCAGGGAGGATGACGATATGAATAATCTGTTTGAGACAGGAGTTGAACGATACAGCGTTGAAGATGACCGTATCGATGTTTTAGGAGACGGAAAATCCAGACGCCGGATTGAAGTTATCGTTTATTATCCGATTGCAGGAAAAGGCGGAAATGAATCAGCGTATTTGAGTGAAAGAAAAGCTCTTGCTGTAAGCAAGTCTTTCCTGATTCCCAAAAAGGCGATTATGAAACAGAAGGTTCCTGTATATGAAGGTATGTCCATGGCGGAAGGAAAATTCCCGCTTCTTATGTTCAGCCACGGCTACAACAGCTTCGCTGAATCCAATACTTATCTGTTCAGGGACATTGCGGCAAGGGGGTATGTAGTTGCATCAATAGGTCATCCCTACGAAGCAGTTGCCTGTGAGTTTGAAGATGGAAGTGTAATATATTACGACAAATCAATCAACAGGAGAATGTATATGCGAGGTCCATTAAGTGCAATTCGCGCACTGAACAGGCTTCTCAAAGATAAGGGCGATGCAGGAGAGGTGAGTAAAAAATTCGATAAGTTCCAGAGGGAGCACACACCGTATCTGATTGATAGAATCCCCGAATGGAAGAAGGATACTTACAGGGCGCTTGAGAGCATTAAGGACCGGTATTCGGAGCATCTGGATTTGACAAACGGCGTTGCCGTAAGCGGTCATTCGTTCGGAGGTGCAACAGCATATGCTTTGTGTCATGACGAGGGAGAGTTTACAGTCGGACTGAATATTGATGGAGGTCTGTTCGGAGAATACGGAGACAGTGCTCTGAAAAAACCGTTTTATCAGTTTTCATGCAGCCAGAACATAAATGTAGAGTCTGGTGTTCTTATAAACCATGAAGCACCGGTTTATACTGCAGTCTTTTCGAGAATGCAGCATATCGGATTTACAGATGTAAAGTTCTTTTTGAAGGCCGCATTTATGGTTGGAAGACTTGACAGTAACATTATGTATAAGCATCTTCTCGAAGGACATCTCTTTATGCTTGAGAAATATCTCAAGGGGCTGGATGTGGAGCTTAACAGATCCACAGATCCATCTGTAGTAATTGAGGAGCATGACAAGAATATAGTTTTCTCATAAAACAACTGAATGCTGAAGTGGTAGAATGAACATAAAGAGAGAACTAAATGGATAAAGAGACGATAAACAGAATTCAGACCTATCTGAAAAAAGCAAGATTCAGGGAGAAGCATTTTATGCTTCTATTTTGGTCATCAATAATAGGGTACGGTACGGTATACGCGGCTTTATTGGTGTTTTTCTGTATCTATCTCCCTAAGTTTGCAACATTATTTGGAATTGTGTTTGGAGTTTTACCTGTTGCTGTATTTGTTGTATTAATGATCAAGTCTCTAATAAAACCTAAGCCGGATGACCTGCATATTCTTTTTGGTGAACTGTATGACAAAGGCTGTTCAGCTTTGGAACTTCAGCAAATCAGCATAGAATACGGTCTCTGGCAATACATACAGGATTTCATTATCGAGAAACGATGTGAAGAGCTGGGATTAACCGGCGTTCCTGCGGTTTGTGCAAAAGACGGAATAATGCCGACAGAAGATATGTCGAAGAGAATTCCCGATAAATGATTTTTCTCCGAAAAATACATGATTGGACGATCATCGCTATCTGATAAAAGATTAGCGAATGACGGAGGTACTTATGGGCACGATTGCAATTTATCTGATAACGACGGAGAGATTTACAATGCTGCTGTGTGCACTTTGCATCATCTGGTTTGTTGTTATGGCAGTCTGCCATCACATTATCCGGAAGAAGAAACTGACTTACAGGTGGTGGAAGATATCGGGTTTTGTGCCGTTCGCTGTGTGCATAGTTCACTGGTGCATATACTCACTTAAAGGAATCATGCTTTTATCTTTGGAGCTTTACGGACCAATGTATCTGGCGGCTCTGGGTCTGGCCCTGTGGGCAGTTTTCGAGAAGAATGACGATGGCGCGAAAAAACATACTGCAGGAATTATGCCCATTCTGGCAGGTGTGATAGCAATCGGGGGAGTCTTTGCCTCGCTGATAATAATCGACGTCGTCAAAATGAATGTTGTAATCGGAAACGCCACGCGAAAGGACTACGCGGAGTCTTTGAACGTCATGACGGAAGAGATGAGAGAACACTACGTCATGAGCGACTGGAAGGGTATAAATTACGAAGAACTTGAGGCAGAAATGCTTCCGTATTTTGAGAAGGCGGAGGGCGACCCCGCCGGATATTATGAGGCGTTACTGAGATACACTTCAGAATTCCACGATGGACACATATGGGTTATGCCTATGACTCAGGCAGGCGCGGAAGCAAGTACTGAAGTTGAGAAAAGACTGGCAGGCAATGACTATGGTTTCTCACTTTTCACTGTTGATACAGGGGAGACAATCGCAGTTAACGTTGAAGAAGGAAGCGCCGCGGAAGCTGCCGGTATTCACGCCGGAACCGTAATAACAAGATGGGGAGGCGATAATATCGCCGAGGCAATTGACAATGCCGATCTGCTGCTGTGTTCCGATGCTCCGGTAGAAGCAAATGAGAAGATGGTGAAGCCGGTTTATTTCGCCGGTACCGGCGGAGACAGAATTGACGTGTCTTTCCTTGATGAAGCCGGAGCAGAGCAGACTGTTACTCTTACATCAACCGGCAACTACTACCGAAGAATGAATGAGACCCTGTGTATGTTTTATCATATGCCGTATCTTGATACGGATTATATGTTGTCTCTGGATAAAGAAGACAGAAAAGCATATCTGGACAGCTATCTGGCGGACAATTCAAATTTCCGCACCGCAATGATTTCGGATGATTGCGGATACATCGCTGTCAATTCTGAAGAGAATAACACTGCCGAGGATACATGGGCTTCAATTGTTGATGATTATCCTTCAATGACTGCGTTGTTTGACGGAAAGCTTGAAGAGCTTCGCGAACAGGGAATGAAGCGTCTTGTGATTGATCTGCGCAATAACGGCGGCGGATATCCATGTGTCATTCAGGCAATAGTTTCGCTGTTTACCACTAAAGACATCAGTCTTGAGTGTAACTGCGCGCTTGTTGACGGAGAGCCGGTAAAAATGAACCGGATTGTTGTCAGGGCTGATGGTAAATGGGCAGCTCTGCCGGTTGTCGTAATTACCAATGCGCAGTGTGCAAGCTGCGGCGACGGAATGACATATGCGTTCATGCAGTGCGACAATGCCACTGTAATAGGAATGACAGCATCGCAGGGAATTTATCAGTCAATCGGCGGAGTCTGTTATATGAGTAACGGAGATTACGGGGTTTTCTATCCTGTTATCCCGACGGTTGATTCAGACGGCAATCCGATGATTGACACCGGTACGGATCGAAAAAGCAGAATAGGACTTGATATAACCATACCTGTTACTTATGAAGCGGCATTGAGAATCTTCGATGATGCGGATTACGATTATGAACTTGATTACGCGTTGACATGCTTCAGGTGAGCTGTCTGACGATTTGAATTATTACCTATTGACAAAGTAGGATAATACCATATAATTCAATAAACCTATAAAGTTAATAGGTAAACGAAAGGGGCACGCAATGTATCGTATGTTTGAGCTGCCGGGCAGAGTTTCTTTTCGATGTTGATGAACATCTGACGAAGAAGGCTGACGCTGCACATAGTTAAAGGAGATAAACATTATGACAAAAATTTATGCAAGCTCGGTTGAGCTTATCGGAAACACGCCTCTTGTTGAGGTTAATAACATCGAAAAGGCAAGAGACCTCAACGCGCATGTTCTTGTCAAACTCGAATACTTCAATCCGGCGGGGAGCGTTAAGGACCGTATTGCAAAGGCGATGATTGAAGATGCGGAAGAAAAGGGCAGACTGAAAGAAGGTTCTGTGATTATTGAACCGACCTCAGGCAATACCGGAATCGGTCTCGCGGCGATTGCAGCGGCAAAGGGGTACAGGATTATACTGACAATGCCTGAGACCATGAGTGTCGAGAGACGCAATATTCTGAAAGCCTATGGTGCGGAGATAGTTCTGACTGAAGGCGCCGCAGGTATGAAGGGCGCTATCGCAAAGGCGGAAGAACTTGCCGCTCAGACAGAGAACAGCTATATTCCGGGACAGTTTACCAATTCAGTAAACCCGAAGACGCACAGAGAGACTACCGGACCGGAAATCTGGAATGATACCGAAGGCAATGTAGATATATTTGTTGCGGGAGTCGGTACAGGCGGAACAGTTACAGGTGTAGGAGAGTACTTAAAGAGCAGAAATACCGGAATCAAGGTATATGCCGTTGAGCCTGCCGCATCACCGGTCCTGTCTGAAGGCAAATCCGGTCCGCATAAGATTCAGGGTATCGGTGCCGGTTTTGTTCCGGAAGTACTGAACACTAAGATATATGACGGCGTAATCAAGGTAGACAATGATGACGCCATAGATACAGCCAGGCTGCTTGCCGCGTCTGAGGGCATTTCAACAGGCATTTCATCCGGCGCAGCGCTCTGGGCGGCACTTCAGCTGGCAGAAAATCCGGAGAATAAAGGCAAGACAATAGTTGCGCTGATGCCTGACAGCGGAGACAGGTATTATTCAACAGCGCTTTTCGCCTGAGTATGCGGACAGCCGGGCAGGATAAAGCATGAACATAAAGGTGTATTGCGATTTGAAACGGTTATCATATACTGTGTTAAAAGCTGAAAAGAGGTGAATACTATGAAGTATATGGATAAAGACGAATTTGCAAAGGTCAATACTTACGGTCTGGGACAGCCGAATACCGTTTACGCAAAGTTTTTTATCGGGGAATCCTTCCTGAATCCGCTGACGGTGCCGGGCGAGACCGCGGTATTTCTGGCAAACGTAACTTTTGCTCCGGCATGCCGGAATAACTGGCATATACACCATGCAAAGAGCGGAGGCGGACAGATTCTTATCTGCACAGCCGGTGAAGGCTGGTACATGGAGGAAGGCAAAGAAGCTGTAAGTCTGACTCCGGGCAAAGTTATCACGATTCCGCCGGAAGTCAAACACTGGCACGGTGCGAAGAAGGACAGCTGGTTTGCTCATATCGCTGTCGAGGTTCCCGGCGAGGGAACCGGCAACGAGTGGTGTGAGCCTGTGTCAGATGAAGAGTATAACAGGCTCGGACAGGGAGAAAAGTGATGGCGGATAAAATTGTACAGAACGCAGGAAGACAGGCACTTGGAGAATTTGCTCCGGAGTTCGCACATTTTAACGACGACGTGCTCTTCGGAGAGAACTGGAATAATCAGGACATCGATGTAAAAACCAGGTGCATCATCACGGTTGTGGCTCTGATGTCGCAGGGGATCACGGATTCGTCACTGAAGTATCATCTGATTAACGCCAGAAAGAACGGCGTAACAAAGAAGGAAATCGCAGCGGTTATAACCCACGCCGCCTTTTATGCCGGGTGGCCGAAGGCGTGGGCAGTCTTCAATCTGGCAAAAGAAGTCTGGACAGAAGACAATCCGGTAACATAACTTCATACTTCAGATGTATGTACCAAGATATGAGAACGCCGTCGGCTCGGCATCAAGCTGACAAAGCAGTGTAACAACGTCATCGTTGCTGACAGAGGCTTCAAAATCCATGTAGAACATGAATTCAAAATCGCTTCCTGATACGGGGCGGGATTCGATTTTTGTAAGGTTGAGTCCGAGCGACGAGAATTTGGCGAGTGTGTCGGCAAGCGAACCCGGAGTATGTCCCAACGCCAGCATAATAGACGTTTTCGATGCGCCCGGATAAATTTCCAGATCCTTTGTTATGCAAATGAATCTGGTGTAGTTGTTGTCCGTGTTCTGAATGTCGCTTCTGACTGCTTCAAGACCGTAGAGCAGCTGACAGTCCGGCGACGAGATTGCAGCGACGTCATTGCGAGGAGAATCTGCGACGGAGCGTGCAGCAATCGCCGTGTTCTCGACAATTGTGACCTTGATGTCGCTGTGCTCCTTAAGAAACCTGCTGCATTGCCCAATCGCCTGATTGTGGGAGAAGACCTCCCGGATGTCCTCTAATTTTGTACCGGATTTTGCGAGCAGCCTGTGGCTTATCTGGAGTTTGTAGTCGCGCACAATATAGAATTTATGGTCGCGCATGAGGTCGTAAACCTGCGTCACCGAACCGTACGACGAGTTCTCAATAGGAAGCACACCGTACCTGCAAAGTCCGCTCTCAACTGACTGGAAAACGCCGTCAAAGGTCCTCGAGTACATAATGTTGCAGTTGTCGAAAATCTTGTCCGCCGCTATCTGCGAATATGCACCTTCAATGCCCTGACAGGCGACCGTTGCGGACTTTGGAAACTCCTTCGGAGATGTTGCCATAGCCTCGCGGATTCTGTCCGCGAGTGCCGTCAGTTTCCCGTACTGAGTGTTCTTATATGAATGACTGAGATTGAACAAGGTTGAGAACAGCACACGCTCGTAGTTATCAACGTCGTGGAAGCCGGCTGACAGCCCGCCTAAAAACTGACGTTCATATCTTCGGCACTTAAGCGCTATCTCAGAACGGGTGAGATTCCGGTCGGCCGCAGCACTTGCTTCCAGCCGTTCCTCGAAAAGTCCCGCGATCTGTCTGTCAATTTCTTCGATTCTCTTTGCTGATTCTTCTTTTGTCATATTCCTGCCTCCGTTTATAAGTGGAAAATAAAAAAGCCCCGCAGGTTTCACTGCGAGGCTATTGTTAACGTAATCGAAACTATTTACAGGCAGTGAAACTATATGTCTTCAAATGTAAAGGCAAAAAAGAAAAAGTTAACGCTTGTAAATGCAAATTTATTCATACGGGCATTATAACTTTGAATTTTTGACTTGTAAACCCCTAAATATGCGAATTGACAGCATTGCGACAGGTTGAGACTATGTTTGCATTTCTTGTCGTTTTTCTCCTGCATTCCGGTTCGTTTTATTTACTTTTTGAGTATAATGTTCTTATCCTTGGAGGAATAAGTATGAGAAGTTTTAAGTTCTATGTGGCGCTGTGGATGGCGAAGCTGTCAATTCCCGCGCTCAAGATAACGCACCACAACGGTACGGACTATCCCGGACATCTTGCGCTCAAGATCTGTCCTGATTTTCTTTTTCAGATAGGTAAACCTGAACTGATCATCGCGGTTACGGGAACCAACGGCAAGACGACGTGTTCCAACATGATTTGCGATGCGTTTGCGGCGCAGGGCAGGAAGGTGCTTTGCAACCGGTACGGTTCGAACATTAATTCCGGTATATCGACATGCCTGATAACAGGTGCCACCATGAGCGGCAAGGCAAAATATGCTGTTGCGGTGCTTGAGACTGATGAGCGGTCCGCTCCGAAGCTGTACCCGGCGCTGAAGCCGCAGTATATTGTGGTCACTAATCTTTTTCGCGATTCGATTATGCGCAACGGTCATCCTGAATATATTGCATGGATACTCTCGAAGAATATTCCAAAGGAGAGCAGGCTTGTTCTGAATGGCGATGACCTTATTTCGTCGGGAATCGCGCCGGAGAACCCGCGTGTATATTACGGAATCAACAAACTTGATACGGATGTCACAGAGTGTGAGAATCTGCTGAACGATATGAGAATCTGCCCCAGATGCGGAGCCAAGCTCACATATGACTACAGAAGATATCATCATATCGGCAAAGCGCACTGCTCTAATTGTGATTTCAGGTCACCGGAATACGATTACGCAGGGCACGACATCGATTTCAATAACATGACGATTGAAGTTTCCGACAGGGAGACAACCGGGACTTATCACATACCGAACGACAGTATTTTCAATATCTACAATGCGGTCATGACGGTCGCGCTGTTCAGGGATATGGGCGTCAGTGCCGAAGAACTCAAGGGCCTGATGGAGAAGGTTAAGATTCCCGATACACGCTTCAATGTCCGGAAGGCGGGGAGCGTTTCGATTGTTACGCAGCTTGCCAAGGATAAGAATGCACTGGCTGTTACCCGCGCCACTGATTATGTGAGGCATCTGCCGGGACACAAGAGGCTTTTCCTGCTTATATCATGCTATAAGGACGAACATGTATGGTCCGAGAATACGTGCTGGCTGTATGACGCCGATTTCGAAATGATGAACGATCCGCTCATAGACCAGTGTGTCGTTACCGGACCGAGGGCTCTTGATTTCAAACTGCGCCTGCTGTATGCGGGTGTGCCTGAAGAGAAGATTCTGTGCGTACTTGATGAACGTGAGGCAGCTTCAGAGTTTGATATCAATCCTGGTGACGGTGTTTATATTTTCTGCGGTATTGACGCGTTTGACCTTGTCGACGACTGTCGCGAAATAATCAGAAAGCGCTGCCTTGACGCAGGTTTGTGACATAACGGAGGAACAATAATGAAGATTGAAGTTTTATTTCCGGAAATATGCAATCTCTATGCCGATTTGCAGAATATTGAGTATCTGAGACGCTCGGCAAAAGGCAGCATAGAAGTTATTGATACGGGTCTCAGAGACAGACCTGCATTTGCTGATAGCGATGACATCGCTTTGATTTATATGGGAACTACCACAGAAAGCGGTCAGCTTCGCGTCATTGAAGCACTCAGACCGTATAAGCAGAGGCTGGCCGGGCTCATCAGATCAGGCCAGGCATTCCTGATGACGGGAAATGCGATGGAGGTTTTCGGCGAATATATACAGGATGAAGACAAATCCAGAATCGAATGCCTCGGCTTGTTTCCGACATTTGCCGTACGTGATATGATGAACCGCTACAATTCTCTCTGGATAGGGCAGTTTAAGGATATAGATGTGGTAGGCTTTAAGAGTCAGTTTACCCAGACTTATTTTGACGATAACGGCAATACTGAGTTTGGAAGACCTGCAGCGCTGTTTACGGCTGAACGGGGTGACGGGATCAATCCGGGCACCAGGGAAGAGGGATACCGCTGCGGGAATTTTCTGGCAACGTATCTTCTCGGACCGCTGTTCATAACGAATCCGAAGCTGACGCGCAAAGCTCTTGAGTGGATAGGGCTGCCATCCTGCGAACCGCTTTTCGAGAAAGAATCCATGGAGTCGTATGAAAAACGCGTCAGGGAATTCAGACAGCCGGAGCGCGGCTTCACATACTGAATCAATTACCGTAAATCAGGAGGTTTATATGCATTATTCTTTTACGCCACAGGGAGTCTGTTCCTACAACATTGAGTTTGATATTGATGATAACGCGGTTGTGACCAACATCAGATTTGAAGGCGGTTGCAACGGCAATCTTAAGGCAATCGGAAAACTCTGCGAAGGCAGGAGTGCCGACTATATTGCGCAGACACTTATCGGAAACACCTGCGGAATGAAGGGAACTTCGTGCGCGGATCAGCTTGCGAAAGCGGTGAACGAGGCCAGGGAAAAGCTCTGATATCAAGGGTTTAAGTTCTGCAACAAACCGGAGGAACATAAATGTTCAGTATTATTGTGCCAGCTTTTAACGAGGGCGAACATATTTTTGACAACCTGAAGAAGATAGCGGAAGCTGTGGAACGGTTTACGGATGACTACGAGGTTATCGCGGTCAACGACGGAAGCCGTGATGACACTGGCGCCGAGATCGCACGCGCTGCAAGAGAGAATACTCATATCGTTGACGCCGGCTACGAAGTCAATCGAGGCAAGGGCGGAGCGATAAAGCAGGGTATATCTGTATGCCGTGGCGATCAGGTGGGCTTTATTGATGCCGACCTCGATATTCCCGCGAACCTTATTGAACCTTATTACAAGGCGATGCTTGAAGAGAATGCAGATATTGTCATAGGGTCGAAAATGCACAGGGATTCCAGACTTGAGTATCCGCCGGCACGTAAATTTGTGTCCTTCTGCTACTACATTATGCTCAAGGTGCTGTTCGGCCTTAACTGTCATGACACGCAGACCGGGCTTAAAATCTACCGAGGTGATCTTATTCGCAGAGTTGCCCCGGTTCAGAGGATAAAGGGATATGCTTTCGATATCGAGATGATTGCGCTGTCATGCTCAGACGGCGCGAAACTCATAGAGATGCCTGTGGAGCTGAATTTTACCAGAGGCGAATCGTTCGGAAGAATAAAGTTCAGGGATGTCTTGAAGATGTTTACAGATACATTTAAGATCTGGTGGAATCTGCGTGTAAGGAAGAGCTACTCAATCTGATATTTTTATTCATGAAGAAGACAATCAGAATATAGACGGCACATACGGTCCAGATTATAGGTTCGCACATAGCTACGCCGGTGTACGCGAACTTTCTTACGAGAAAACCAGCAGTGAAGATTTTAAGAAAGAGTTCCATAATGGAAGCTGCTATCGGTGCAATCTTTGAACCCATACCCTGAAGAGTCGCGCGCGTAATCAGTATTATCGCAAGGACATAATAGAACGGCAGGTCGAACTTGAGGTAGAAGACTGCAGTATTAATTATCTCCGGGTTTGAAGAACCGGAGATCCCGCGCACCAGAAGACCGCCCGCGAGGTAGATTGCGATAATCTCAACAGTTGAGACTGCCATGCTTATAATCAGTATCTGCTTGAGACCGCGGCGGATTCTGTCATACCGGCCGGCGCCGTGATTCTGCCCGGCGAAGGTCGCCATTGAATTGGCCAGAGTGCTCAGAACCATCATACACAGCGAAGATATCTTGCGAGCTGTCGTATGCGCGGCGATTATCGCTGAGCCAAGTCCGTTTATCGCACCCTGCAGGACTATTGTTCCTACATTTACCACTGAGTACATCAGCGCGAAAGAGAATCCTGCCGAGAAGAGTTCGCCAAGCATGTTGCGGTCGAGCTTCATATCCTTACGGCGAAAATGCAGTTCCGGAACTTTCTTTACAATATAGAAAAGGCAGATGAATGAAGACAGAGCCTGTGACATTACCGTGGCGATTGCCGCACCCGGCAGCCCGTATGGAAGAACTACAACGAAAAGAAGGTCGAGCGCGATGTTTGTAATCACTGAGACCAGAAGGAAATAAAGAGGCGCTTTCGAGTTCCCGATAGCTCTTAACAGCCCGGAGAGTATGTTGTACAGAAAAGAAAAGCCAATGAGAGATATCATAATTATCGCGTAGCTGTAGCCGGCGTCATAAACGGTCTCAGGCGTGTTGAGCAGCTTCATCATGGGATTAAGTGTGAAAATTCCGGCGAACATAATCACTATGCCCCAGATGACAGCCAGAAAACAGGTGTTTGCAACGGCCTGCCTGAGCTTTGCCGGGTCATGGGCACCGTAAAATTTGGCAATTATGACAGAGAATCCATTGCTCATGCCGATAACTAGTGAGTTATACAGATCCACGATTGTTGTGACCGCACCGATTGCCGTGAGTGCGTCATCGCCGAGTTCATGCCCGATTATTGCAACATCGGTCAGGGAGTAGCACTGCTGGAGAATATTGCTTAACAGCAGCGGAACAGCAAAAGCTACGATTGTCCGAAGCTCATTACCGATCGTCATATCTATTGCCGAGACCCGCCTGTCTGCCGTTCTTTGTGATGTCATTTTATTCCCCCGCTGAATTTACTTCATACACTCTATTCGGATTTTACTTTGAATGCTACCAGAAAGGCAATAATTATTGTCCTTTGATGTTATATTGACACTGATATTAACATTATTATCTTGTTACTTTACTTAAGTGCGAGTAGAATGATGGGTGAATTTTTTAGGACATTTTATGTAAGCCCGAAGGAGAGCAGTTTGGGAGTTTTCGTTCCAAGGCATATTGCAGAATATAGGCTCGCGAAGGATTTATTCACTCGCGGAAGAGATATTATTTTGAGTTCTGACGCGCTGGAGATGAAGCAGTTCACGCAGCACGGGACGACCAGTGTTTTCGAGCACTGCGTCTCAGTTGCCAAGTTCAGTCTGCTGTTCTCTTATTTTCTCGAGAAGACAATTCATCTGAAGGTTGACCGCGACAGTCTTGTCCGTGGCGCGCTTCTTCACGATTATTTTCTTTACGACTGGCATGACCGCAGACCTGAGCGCAGAATTCACGGCTTCACGCATACGGGTATTGCCCTTCATAATGCCGACCGCGATTTTGAACTTAATGACATTGAACGTGACATCATCGGCAAACACATGTTTCCGCTGACTGTTGTTCCCCCCAGATACCGCGAGAGCGTAATTGTCTGTCTTGCCGACAAATGGTGCGCGCTTTGCGAGACCTTCAGGATAGACGTATCTTCTTACCTTATTTACAGAGTGAACTACAGAATTGCTCTGGCAAACGGAGAACTCAGGATTATTCACGGCAACGGGGATACTGCAGTCGAGAACATATGAGACTTCCGAATCTTACCACGCTTATCTATATCACCCGCGGTGACGAGTGCCTTTTTATCCGCAAAACCCGCGAGAACGATATGAACCATGATAAATGGCTGGGTATCGGCGGACATTTTGAGGACGGCGAATCTCCCGAGGAGTGCATCTGCCGTGAGACAGAAGAGGAGACCGGCATAACGCGGGAACGCCTGACGGATCTTAGCCTGCGCGGAATCGTCACATTTGTTTCAGATGAGTACGGGACCGAATATATGCATGTTTTTACCGCAGTGCTTGAGCCCGGATACGAACTTCCAATAACCGGCTGTGATGAAGGCGAGCTGTCATGGGTATCGCTTGCGGATATCAGAAAGCTTCCTGTCTGGGAAGGCGACCTCCTGATGTTCGATTGTCTGTTCGGAAGCAGAAGTTTCTTCACATTAAAGCTCACTTACGACGGCAGCCGGCTTGCAGGGCATAATGTAAAGCTCTATTAGTCTCTGACTTCCGGGCTTCCTGATCTTTGCAGTATCAGAGATATTTTCTTATTGCAGGAATCCGTCTCAGCAGATAAACTACCATCGCGAAAAGGATGAATTCAGCGGCGATCTGAACAAGGCTCGCAGGCACAAGCGCAGAAGACGGTAAATTGTCAGCAATGTAGTGCTTTGTGAATTCAGATAAACAAAAACTCCGTTCTAATATGAATATTCCGAAGCATGTTCCGGCAATCTCCTCTGCCACGGCAAGTCCGACTTTGCTGCTGCACGATGCATAGTTCTTTGCCAGCGCGAAAACGAGGCAGGCAGGGAGTATCACAAGCCTTTGGATCACTTCTTCCTCAGTCTGTATCGGCATGCTGTGTGAACGCACATAGAAAGTCAGCAGAATGGCAATAACAGCGCAGACAGCGCTTCCGATTGCAAAAGGCCTGATACGGACTTTGTTGTTTGCCAGATAATACCCCATAAGAGGGAAAATGATACACCAGCAGTTGCTCGGCCACGATGAAGTGAAAAGGCCGAGATATTGAGTAATCGGGCTGTACAGGTCAAATACCGGAATCAATGCGCCGAAGCTGTAGAACGCCATAATTATAATGAAAGCTATTCTCATATCTCTGTCAGGTGTCTTCTGCGCGATGACGCGAAGAACAGGCAGCATCAGAAGAAAAGCCAGATACGCATAGAAATACCAGTTTACCTTTACAAACAATATATAAGGATAATCGCTGATTGCGGCGCCGGAGTAAACGCTCATGATAATACTCACCGCGATAATTACAACAATGAATCTCAAAATCCTGTGCGTGAAAACCTGTTTGAAAGTCTCATTTCTCCCAAGAAGCAGCGCACCGGAGATCATGAAAAATATGGGCGGTCCGCACTTGGACAGCAAGGCCGCCAATGTCAGAAATAATTCTTCCGCGCCCGGATTCATAAAATTAATACTGTCAAACAGCAAACTGTGATTATACAGAATAAAAACAATAGCAGTTATTCTGAGAACATCAATGTAAAAATAGCGAGCCTTCCCCATAACAAATCCCCGGTCATATCTGAATAAATCTGCAGAATAATTAAAAAACAAGTCCGAAGATTACTTCGGACTTGTTCTGGCGGAGATGGGGAGAGTCGAACTCCCGCGCAGGTTGCCCCGCCTAAAGCTTTAGCAAAGCCTCCCCTTCGGCCTCTTGGGTACATCTCCATTTGTTTTCGCCAAGTAATATTATCACAAACAAAATTTAAATGCCACATGTTTACACATCAATTATAACTTGGCATAATTAAGTTTAAATCAGTAAAGGGGTATCGATATGAATATCAATGATATATCACGAGCTACACTGGGGAGATTGCCCCGGTACCTCGAATTTATTGAGACATCACCTGAAGTCTCACATGGACCGGGTGCCAGAGTCTCATCATCATTAATAGCCAGAAATCTCGGCCTGGGCGAGGTACTTGTACGCAAAGATCTGTCAGCTTTGGCAGGTGCAGGCCGTCCCAAAACCGGATTTGACGTAAGCGATCTTGAGACTGCTCTTCGGGAATACATAGGTTCAGACAATCCGACGCCGGTTATTATCGTCGGTGCAGGACGACTCGGAACCGCAATACTTAACTACAAAGGGTTTACCGGATTCGGCGTAGAGGTGGTTGCTGCGTTTGACCGATCCGGATCAAAGAAGAATGACAGGCACATAATGCCTTTGGAAGACATGAGATCCTACTGCGAAAAGAATGGTATCAGAATAGCCATCATGGCTGTTTCTGATGATGCCTGCCAGACAATATGTGACATTGTAATAGAAGCCGGAATAAACAAGATTCTCAATTTCTCACAGGTAAGACCGTCAGTGCCGGAGAACGTTCTGGTGGAACAGCTTAACATTGCGCTGTCTCTGGCTGCGCTCAAACACAGCGGAATATGAAATACAATTAATATGCTTATTATAATATGACAAACTTTTTTGAAAAAAATCTCAAAAAAGTCCTTGACATAAGGTGCTCACCGAATTACAATAATCAAGCTCTTTGACAGAGACAAAACGAAGTCAGACAGCGCGGATCTTGAAAATTGAATAGAATGCAAAAACTTGAAGTAATAACGGACCTTAAATCAATTCTAAAGAATTGAGTTTTATTAAGAAGTAATTGAGCCAAACATGGCTCTCAAATTTTATT
>Ga0116193_1001798_pt1 | contig 17123 bp, 17 predicted proteins | sample AD_UKC115_MetaG_FD_89892 | JGI IMG/M metagenome (GOLD analysis project Ga0116193, IMG submission 89892) | Active sludge microbial communities of municipal wastewater-treating anaerobic digesters from Hong Kong - AD_UKC115_MetaG | ecosystem: Engineered > Bioreactor > Anaerobic > Digestate... | reverse complement strand
GTGGTGTACCCCGACCACTGCAGCGGTTGTGCCCGCTGCTTTGACGATTGCCCCTATTCGGCCATCACCATGGTTCCGCACCCCAATGGCCGCAGAGGCATGCGCCTGGCCGAGGTGAATGCCGATCTGTGCGCAGGGTGCGGCATTTGCGCGGGCGCGTGCCCGTCGTCCACCCCCTTCCGCAGCGCCGAGACGCTGGTCACCGGCATCGACATGCCGCAATGGCCAGTCAATGACCTGCGTGCGCAACTGGTGGAGCGTCTGCTTGCCATGCCAGGCCCCCGTCGCCTGGTGGTCTTTGGATGCGAGCAGGGCACGCGCACCCACCTTGACGCCACCGATGTGCTGCATTTCCCGCTGGTCTGTGCTGGCATGTTGCCGCCTTCCTTTGTGGAGTACGCGCTGCGTGCGGGTGCCGACGGTGTGCTGATCAACGGCTGCCGCGAAGGCGGCTGCGAATTCCGCCTGGGCCAGCGCTGGACAGCCCAGCGCCTGAGCGGCGAGCGCGAGCCCCATCTGCGCAGTTCGGTACCTGCCGAACGCTGGCGCACCGCCTGGACCGACCCCGGCGACGAGCAAGCGCTGGCGGCTGCCGTGGACGAATTGCGCAGGCAATGCGATGCCTGTGCCCCCCCTGAACTTGAGGAGAAAAACCGATGAACCGCGTACTCAACTGGACCGGCCAGGCCCTGCTGTACGGCAGCTTTGCCGTGGCACTTGGGGTGTTTTCACGCTGGCCTGTGTACCACCCCCTGCCGCCGGACATGGCGCAGATCAAAGTCAGCTTCATCCACCATGGTGTGCGCATTGCCGACTGCCGACCCTTCACCGCCGAAGAGCAGGCCAAGATGGCCAAGAACATGCGCCAGACGCAAAAGTGCGAGCGCGAACGCTCACCGGTCAGTATCGAGGTGGACATCGACGGCAAGTCGGTGCTGCGCCACACCTCGCCGCCTTCGGGACTGTCGCGCGATGGCGCTTCCACCGTGTACCAGCGCCTCGACCTGCCGGCCGGTGAGCACCGCATCGCCGTCCGCTTCAAGGACAACAAGGCCGTGGAAGGCTTCACCCACCAGCGTGAGGAGACCGTCATCCTCAAGCCCGCGCAGGTCATGGTGATCGACTTCAACCTCGACAAGGGAGGCATCGTGCTGCTATGAGCGCAGGAACCTCTCCCTTGTCAGGTGGGCGGCGCGCGGCCACGGCGCCCTTGCCCACCGTGCGCGCGGGTGCGGACTACCAGTTGAGCATCCCGCAGGACACCCGTCTGGCGCTGGCCCGCGGCTGGCTCTGGTTGGGTATGGCCGCGCTGATCGGCTCCGGGCTGTTCTCGGTGCTGTTGGTCGTGTCACGCACGCCTTACGTGAACCAGTGGCTCCCGGCCGCCAATTTCTTCCACATCTCGCTGGTGCTGCACGTGGACCTGTCGGTGCTGGTGTGGTTTGTGGCCATGGGCGGTTTGCTGTGGAGCCTGCATGGCAGCCAGCGTGCCCAGGGGGCGGGCTGGGTGGCGTTGTGGATCACCGCAGCGGGCACCCTGGCCATGGCGCTGGCACCCTTTCTGGCGCCCGGCGAACCCATCATGGCCAACTACATCCCGGTGCTGGAATCTCCGCTGTTCCTTGTCGGCTTGGTCGTGTTTGGCGTAGGCACTGCCGTTCTGGTGCTGCGCAGCCTGTGGGCAGCGCCCCGCTTGGGCCTGCAGTACGACGGGCGCGGCGCGCTGGACTTCGGCCTGAGCTCTGCCGCGGTGGCCACGGCCGTGGCCTTGCTGTGCTTTGCCTGGTCTTGGGCGGTCCTGCCCACCACCTTGCACGGAAAGGCGTATTACGAAATCCTGTTCTGGGGTGGTGGACACGCGCTGCAGTTCACCTGGACCTTGATGATGCTGGTGGCGTGGCTCTGGCTGGCCAGTGCCTGCGGCGCCCATTTGGTGCTGAGCCCGCGCGTCACGGTGCTGATGTTTCTGCTGGCGCTGCTGGGCGTCTTTGTGACGCCCTATGCCTATCTGGCCCACGACGTCGCATCGGTGGAGCACCGCAACCTGCTCACCTGGGCCATGCGCATGGGCGGTGGTCCGGCCATCGTGCCGGTGGGCATGGCCGCCGTGCTGGGGGTGCTGATGCTGCGCAACCTGACGGCTGAAATGCGCCCACTGCGTGCGGCGCTGCTGTCCTCGGTGCTGCTGTTTGGTGCGGGTGGCGTCATTGGCATTTTCATCCAGGGCAGCAACGTGCGCATCCCGGCGCACTACCACGGCTGCATCGTGGGTGTGACGCTGGCGCTCATGGGTGCGGTCTATCGCATCCTGCCGTCCATGGGCTACCAGGCCCCGCAGGGCCGCATGGCCACCTGGCAGCCCTGGCTGTACGGTATCGGCCAGCTCATGCACATCATCGGGCTGGTCTGGTCCGGCGGCTACGGCGTGCAACGCAAGGTAGCGGGCAGCGACCAGGTGCTGCGCAGCACCGCCGAAGTGGCGGGCATGGGCCTCATGGGCCTGGGTGGGCTCATCGCCATCATCGGCGGGCTGCTGTTTGTGGTGGTGGTGATCCGCGCCATCCGCCAGCCACAACCCAGTGCCGCCCACGGATGAAGGAACACGAACAATGATCAAACTCTTCCAAAACCTCCTGCAATGGCTTTTTCTCAAAGCCGAGGGCCTGTTCAACGCTGCCTTTGGTGACCGCATCAACCCCTTCTACCATCTGGGGGCCATCACCTTCTTCCTGTTCTGGATCGTGGGCGCCAGCGGGCTGTACCTCTACGTGTTCTTCGAGACCGGGATCGCCGAGGCCTACTCATCCGTGATTGCCCTGACCAACAACCAGTGGTGGGCCGGCGGCATCATGCGCAGCGTGCACCGCTATGCCTCGGATGCCATGGTGCTGACCATGGTGCTGCACATGCTGCGCTACTTCGCCTTCAACCTGTACCACGGCTTCCGCTGGTTCTCGTGGGTCACGGGCGTCATGCTGATCTGGATGGTCTATGCCTCCGGCATCAATGGCTACATGCTGCCCTGGGACCAACTGGCGCAATACGTCACCGTCACCAGCTTTGAATGGCTGGATTGGCTGCCGATCTTCAACGGCACGCTGATGCGCAACTTCCTGTATTCCGACCATGTGGGCGACCGCTTCTTCACGCTGCTGTCCTTCATGCACCTGGGCATTCCGCTGGTGTTGCTGATGATCATGTGGATCCACGTGCAGCGTGTGCCCAAGGCACGCACCACGCCGCCGCGCCCCATCGTCATTGGCATGCTGCTGACCTTTCTGGTGCTCTCGCTGGTGGCCCCGGTGCACAGCCAGGGGGGTGTGAGCAACCTGGCCCAGGCAGTCACCCAGGTGGAGCTGGACTGGTTCTACCTGGCCGTGTTCCCGCTGATCACCGACTGGCCCATGGGCCGCGTGTGGGCGCTGGTGGTGGGTGCTTCGGTGCTGCTGTCCCTGCTGCCCTGGTGGCCGCCGCAGTTCCGCCGCGGCGACAAGCGCACGCACCAGGTGGTGGTGCATGGCACAGACGGTGCGAGCGCCGAATTCAAGGTGCGCGAGGGCGAAACCATTCTGGACGCCGGTCTGCGCCAGGGCCTGGCCCTGCCTTACGAATGCCGCAACGGCGGCTGTGGCCTGTGCATTTGCAGTGTCGAACAAGGCAGCATCGAGCAGCGCCCCTACCAGCGCAGCGCCCTGCCGGACGCCCAAAAGGCCCAGGGCAAGGCACTCATGTGCTGTGCCGTGCCCAAGGGCGACGTGGTCATTGATGTCGAAGGTTTCACGGGTGCCGAGCACCAGGAAGCCACCGTGCACACCGCCACCGTGGCCCAGATGGAACGTCTGGCCGAGGATGTGATGCGCGTGCTGCTGCAACTGCCCGAAGGCAAGACGCTGGATTTCAGTGCAGGCCAGTACATCGACATCCTGCTCGACGACGGCCAACGCCGCGCCTTCTCGTTCGCCAACCGGCCGGGCGAGAGCCGCCAGATCGAGCTGCATGTGCGCCTGGTGCCTGGCGGACGCTTCACCACCCACGTGTTCCAGGGCATGAAGGTGGGCGACACCCTGCGCTTTGAAGGCCCGCGTGGCAGCTTCACGCTGCGCGAAAGCCAGCACCCCATCCTCTTCATCGCCGGGGCCACGGGCTTTGCGCCCATCAAGAGCATTGTCGAAGACGCCTTTGCGCGCGGCGTGCAGCGCCCCATGCGCCTGTACTGGGGCACGCGCAAGCCGCAGGACCTCTACATGCTGGAGCGCTGCGAGCAATGGCAGCGCGAGCATGCCAACTTCACCGTGGTGCCCGTGGTGTCCGACGCCAGCGAGGGCGACGCCTGGACCGGCCGCACCGGCCTGGTGCACGAAGCCATGTTGGCCGACTTTGCCGACCTCAGCGGCCACGAGGTGTATCTGTGCGGCTCCGTCAAGATGGTGGAGACGGCCGTGCCCGCCTTCATCGCGCAGGGGCTGGACGAAAACTCCTGCTTCTCCGACGCCTTCCTGATGGCGGCACCGGCCCAGACCCCGGCGCAGCACTGAGCGCCTCGAAAGCAAAAGCGCCCGGCACCGCGAAGGTGCCGGGCGCTTTTTTCATTCCTCGTCAAAGGCCGAGAGATTCGTACAGCGCGTCCATGCGCGCCGTCACATCGGCATCCATGGTGATGGTGCGGCCCCACTCGCGCTGGGTCTCACCCGGCCATTTGTTGGTGGCGTCCAGTCCCATCTTGCTGCCCAGGCCGCTCACCGGCGAGGCAAAGTCGAGGTAGTCGATGGGCGTGTGCTCGATGAGCATGGTGTCGCGCTGCGGGTCCATGCGCGTGGTCATGGCCCAGATGACTTCCTTCCAGTCGCGCACGTCCACATCCTCGTCCACCACCACGATGAACTTGGTGTACATGAACTGGCGCAGGTGGCTCCACACGCCCATCATCACGCGGCGCGCGTGGCCGGGGTAGGCCTTCTTGATGCGCACCAGCGCCATGCGGTAACTGCAGCCCTCGGGCGGCAGGTAGAAGTCCACGATCTCGGGGAACTGGCGCTGCAGGAGCGGGATGAACAGCTCGTTCAGCGCCACACCCAGCACGGCGGGCTCGTCGGGGGGCTTGCCGGTGTAGGTGGAGTGGTAGATGGCGTCCTTGCGCAGCGTGATGCGGTCCACCGTGAACACCGGAAACTCGGCCTGCTCGTTGTAGTAGCCCGTGTGGTCGCCGTAGGGGCCTTCGAGGGCATGCTCCCAGCCGCTGGCATGTGTGGCGTCGGGCTGGATATGGCCTTCGAGCACGATCTCGGCGCTGGCCGGCACGCGCAACGGCACGCCCAGCGCGGGCGCCACCTCGGTGCGCGCGCCGCGCAGCAGGCCGGCGAACTGGTATTCGCTCAAAGCGTCGGGCACGGGCGTCACGGCGCCCAGGATGGTCGCCGGGTCGGCACCCAGCGCCACGGCCACCGGGTAGGGCTTGCCGGGGTTCATGGTGCAGTGGTCGCGGAAGTCGAGCGCGCCGCCCCGGTGCGCCAGCCAGCGCATGATGAGCTTGTTGCGCCCCAGCACCTGCTGGCGGTAGATGCCCAGGTTCTGCCGCGCCTTGTGCGGCCCCTGCGTGATGACCAGGCCCCAGGTGACCAGTGGCGCTATGTCGCCAGGCCAGCAGTGCTGGATGGGCAGGCGCGCCAGGTCCACGTCCGCTCCTTCCCACACCACCTCCTGGCAGGGCGGGCTGCTGCGCTCCTTGGGCGCCATGTTCCACAGCGTCTTGAGCAGGCTGCCCATGCCCACCATCTCCTTGAAGCCCTTGGGCGCCTCGGGCTCCTTGAGCGAGGCCAGCAGCTCGCCAAACGGCCGAAGCCCGGCGATGCTCTCCACCCCCATGGCACGCGCCACGCGCTCGGGCGTGCCGAACAGGTTGCCCAGCACCGGCATGCGGTGGCCCGTGGGGTTCTCGAACAGCATGGCCGGGCCGCCCGCGCGCAGCACCCGGTCGCACAGGGCCGTCATCTCCAGGTGGGGCGATACCGGCTCGCGCACACGGCGCAGCTCGCCGCGCTGTTCAAGCTGCTGGATGAAGTCGCGCAGGTCGTGGTAGTGCATGTTTTTAGGTTAAAAATGGCTCTGTCGCTTTTATTTAGAACGCTAGTAGCTATTAAATTGATAGCACTTTGCTACATGCTGGCGGGCGGCATCGATCAGGCCGCGCATCTCGGTAAGGAGTGCGCCCAAGGTCAAAGCGTGTTCAGTCTTCTGCGCCATCGTCCCCCTCCTGCGCATTGAGATCCATCGTCAGGCGGATCGCTTGCGCCTCGCGGGCCAGCTCGCTGCGCAACTCTTCTTCACTCGGCAAAACCAGTTGGTAGCGGCTGGCAAACAGTTGCTCGCTGCCATTGAGCACCGAATAGCGCACCACGGACTGGTCTTTGTCCTCGCACAGCAAAATGCCCACCGTGGGGTTGTCGCCATCGCCGCGCTTCAAGTCGTCGTACATGCGTACATACATATCCATCTGGCCGATGTCCTGGTGGGTCAGCTCGGTGGTTTTCAGGTCGATCAGCACAAAGCACTTGAGCAGGTAGTTGTAGAACACCAGGTCGATATAGAAGTCCTTGCTCTCGGTGCTCACCCGCTGCTGGCGGGCCACAAAGGCAAAGCCCTTGCCCAGCTCCAGCAAAAAGGCCTGCAATTTGTCCATCAAGCCCTGTTCCAAACTGGATTCCAGCAAAGCACGGTTGCCGGGCAGCCCCAAAAACTCCAGCATCACCGGGTCGCGCACAAAGGCGCGCGGGCTTTGCTCCAATGCGGCCAGGTTTTTTCCGGCTTCAGCGGCAACGGCGGCCTTGTCCTGGCTGAGCAGCAGACGCTCGTAAAACAGCGTGCCAATCTGGCGCTGCAGGGCGCGGGTGCTCCAGTTCTGGGCGGCGGCCTCGGCCATGTACCACTGGCGGGCGTCGATGCTTTGCACCTTGGCCAGCAGGCGGTAGTGTGTCCAGCTCAATTCGTGACGCAGCGCGTCACGTTTTGGAAACGCCTGATAAAACAAGCGCATATAGCGCAGGTTGGACGCATCAAAGCCGCTGCCAAACTCCCCCGTCAGTTGCTCGGCCAGCAGTGGCAGCAGCCGCTTGCCATAAACCGCCCGCGCCGCGCCGCCTTGCTCAAACTCCACAATGTGGTGGCCTACCTGCCAGCAGGTTTGTACCTGAATGACATCCACCGCGCGCAGCGCCCGGCTGCGTGCATCGCTGATGAGCTGGCGCAGCGTGCCTAGCAAGGGGGCAAGGTCAGCGCTGCCTGCCAAAGGCTTATTGCCCGCCATCGCCATCCTCCTCTTCTGTCACGTTCTCTTGGCCATCGCCGAGTGCGGCCAGGGCTGCATCGTCCACCACGTCGTCCGGGCCAGGCTGCCAGCCGCGCACTTCCACTTGGCCGGTGACCACATCGGCAAAGCGTCCAATGCGGGTTGGGGCATTATTGACCATGCGTCAGCAGCTATAAAAGTTGACGCATCCAACTGCCGATTCAGGACACCAGGTTCAACGAGAAGGTTGTGCCTCCCCACGAAATGGGCTGCCCCAATTCAATCCGTGCCTGGTGCCATGGAACCGGGATTTGCCCCCAACCCCTGCCACCGCCCCCCCAGCCCATGGGCCAGGCCCAGCAGATCCAGCGTGCGCGCGACGGTGTGGTCCACGATGTCGTCCACGCTGCGCGGGTGCAGGTAGAACGCAGGCACGGGGGGGCAGACGATGGCACCCATTTCGGTCACGCTGACCATGTTGCGCAGGTGGCCCAGGTGCAGCGGTGTTTCGCGCGCCAGCAGCACCAGGCGGCGGCGTTCCTTGAGCATGACGTCGGCGGCGCGGGTCAGCAGGCTGTCGGCCAGGCCATGCGCCACGGCCGCCAGGGTGCGCATGGAGCAAGGGGCGATGACCATGCCCGCGCACTGGAACGAGCCGCTGGCGATGCTGGCGCCCACGTTGTCGGCGTCGTGCGCCACATGCGCCAGGGTGCGCACGGCGTCGGGCTCCAGGTGCATTTCGTGGCGCAGGGTGCGCCAGCCGGTGTCCGAGACGACGAGGTGCGACTCCACCCCAGGGCAGGTGCGCAGCGCCTGCAGCAGGCGCACACCGTACACCGCACCACTAGCGCCGGAGATGCCCACGACCACGCGTTGCGGCGCCTGCCCTGGTGCGGGGGGCGTGGCCGCAGCGTTCATGCGGCCATCCGGGGGGCGGGTTCGGCGGATGCTGAGTGCGCCGTGAGCGGGTGGGCGGTCAGGTCGGCCTGCACCTGGTCCAGCACAAGCTGGGCCTGCGCGGGGTCGAAGTCTTCGTGGCGGCGCTTTTTCACGCCGTACTGTTGCAATTGGTAGTGGCGCGCAGCTTGAATGCCGTGGCGCGAGAGGCAACCCTGCACGCAGTTGAGTGGGCAGCCGTCCAGCGCGATGATGGGGCGGCCCGAGTGCGCCGTGCGCACCAGGCTGGGCACGTCGCCGCCCACGCCCGCGATGCACGACATCTCGGCCACGCCTGCGCGGTCCAGCCGCAGCGCCACATGGTTGGCCAACTGCGCGGCGCTGGAGCAGCCCGAGCAGGAATAGACCAGGGGCAGTGCAGCGCGCGTGTCTGTCATGGCCGTGCTCCGGGGAAGCCGTGGCCAGCGCCGGGGTTGCTGTTGCTGGGGCGCATGCCAGGACGCAGGGCGGCCAGGCGCGCGAGCACCTGGCGCGGGCCCCATTGCTGCAAGTCCAGCACGGGCAGTTCCAGCGCGTCCAGCGTGTTCTTGACGACCAGGCCCAGTTCGGTGTCGCCTTCCATGGAGAGGCGGCGGCTGAAGAACAGCGTGTCCGGGTCTTGCTGGCGCTGGGCCAGCAGCAGGAAGTCGTGGGCGCTGGCACTGATGCACAGGTCGGTCTCGGCGAAGCGCGCACGCGGGGCAAAGGCGCCGCCGGTCCAGGTGTAGTCGAAGGTCACGCCCGCGTCGCGCACATGGATGCGCAGGCGCTTGTTCAGCAGCATCTCGCCCACGTCGCGCGGCAGTTGGCGCGCCAGGCCCACATTGAGTGCGGTGACCAGCAGCACCGAGCCCGGAAACGCAGGCAGGCGCGAGGTGAGGGCCGCCACGGCAGACGGCAGGACAAAGGGGGCGGGGGGCGTGTGCGGGGCGTTCATGGGGGACTCCAGTGCGGGCTTGTCTTGTGCAATGGCGGCGGTGGGCAACCGGGTCAGGCGGGCACCAGGGCCGGGCTGTCCACCAGCTCCAGGCCGGGGCGGCCATGCCAGTAGCCGTTGCAGCTTTGGTCGGGCATGAGGGGCTGGAGCTGGGCGCGGGCCTCGGGGCCGCTGAGCTGGCCCTTGCGCACGGCGTCGAACAGCGCCACCACTTCCGTCATGTGCTGGGACTGGGGGCTGATGCGCGCCACGGCCACGCCCATGCGCTGCATGCGCGGCAGCTCGTCAATCAGGTTGTGCACGCGCGCCGACTGCGTCTGGATGCCGTTGAGCACGAGGAACTCCTCGCTCTCGCGCGTCTTGAGCATCAGGCCGTCGGGGTGGTCCAGGCAGCTGAACTGGCAGTCGTCCTTGGGCAGGTTGCGCTGGCGTGCGGTGAAGCAGCGCGCCGAAAACGCCAGCGGCATGCGGCCGTAGGCGAACACCTCGGTCTGCAAGGACTGCGGGCCGTTCTGGATCAGGGCGGCCAGGTCTTCGTGCTTCATCTCCAGCGGGGCCACCCAGCGCGTGGCGCCCAGCGAGGCCAGCCACTGCAGCGTGGGCAGGTTGTAGATGTTCAGGTGCATGCCTCCGGTGAAGGGGCGCTTGCCCGCCACGCGCTGCACGGCGCCCATGTCGCCCGCTTCCACCGGCCAGTCGGTGTTGGCCGTGACCTTGTGCATGGTGCTCACTTCCACGCCCGATTCGAGCAGCACCTGGGTGGACAGCACGGCTTCCTTGCCCGATGCGCGCATCAGCTCGGCGATGTCGAGCCAGTCCTGCAGGCGCAGCTCCTTGCGGCGCGAGCAGACGGTTTCGCCCAGATAGACGATGTCCACGGCCGTGGCGGCCATGGCCTCGTAGAAGTCGAAGTAGGTCTGGCGCGACCAGTAGTACTGCGGCGCGCCCAGGGACAGTTTCAGGGTGGGGGTGTTCATCATTTCCAGGGGCGGTGGTAGGCGCCCAGGGTGTGCTGCTGGCCTTCGGCCACCTGGTCCAGGCTGGCCATCCAGGCGGTCTTGGGGGCGTAGCGCAGGCGGTCGGCCTGGCAGCTGTCGATGGCCTCGCGCCAGACCTTGGTGACCTGCGCCACATAGGCCGGGCTGCGCTGGCGCCCTTCGATCTTGACGGCGCGCACGCCCATCTTCATGAGCTGGGGCAGCAGCTCCAGCGTGTTCAGGCTGGTGGGCTCTTCGATGGCGTAGTAGTTTTCGTCCTCGCCCACGTCAAAACGGCCCTTGCACAGCGTGGGGTAGCCCGCGTTCTCGCCGGGGCCGTAGCGGTCGATCAGTACGCCGCCCAGGCGTGATTCCAGGCCCTTGGGCGTCTCCTGCCAACGCACCGCCTTGGCGGGCGAGCACACGCCGTGGGTGTTGGGCGACTCGCCCGTCACGTAGGACGAGAGCGCGCAGCGGCCTTCGACCATCACGCACAGGCTGCCGAAGCCGAACACCTCGATCTCGACCGGGGTGTTGTCGATCACGCGCTGCACCTGCTCCACGGCCAGCACGCGCGGCAGCACGGCGCGCACGATGCCGAACTGCTCGCGGTAGAAGTTGATGGCATCGGCGCTGGTGGCCGAGCCCTGCACCGACAGGTGCAGGCGCAGCTTGGGGTGGTGCTGCGCGCCGTATTGCATCAGGCCGGGGTCGGCCAGGATCACGGCGTCCATGCCCAGGTCCACCGCCTTGTCCATGGCGGCGCGCCAGGGCTCGGGGTTGGCGGCCTGCGGGTAGGTGTTGAGCGCCATGAACACCTTGCGCCCGCGCTGGTGCGCGTACTGGATGCCGTTGGCGATGGCGGCTTCGTCGAAATTGAGCCCGGCAAAGTTGCGCGCATTGGTGGCGTCGCGCAGGCCCAGGTACACGCAGCTGGCGCCCGCGTCCACGGCGGCCTTGAGCGCGGGCAGGCTGCCTGCGGGGCAGACCAGTTCGAACGGGGGCGCGGCCTCGGGGGCTGCGCCGTTGGTGGAGGAAGTGTGGGTTTGCATGCGATCGAAAAACTCGGACGCGGGCGGCCCGGCAGGCACCTTCGCGCAGGCTGAACCATACGCCCCTTCCATCGATAGGGGCATGATCCAGGTCAAGCAGTGCCGCGCCCTTGCTGGGTCAGTCAGGCGCACAATGGACGATTGCCGCGCGTGCTCTCCTGGCCCCCCATGAACAAGAATCTGTGGCTGCTGGCGCTTTGCCAGGGCCTTTTCCTGACCAACAACGTCGTCTTCATCGCCATCAACGGCCTGGTCGGCCTGCAACTGGCGCCTTATGGCTGGATGGCCACCTTGCCGGTCATGGGCTATGTGGTGGGCGGTGCACTGGCCACCGGGCTGGTGGCGCGCACGCAGCAGCGCTGGGGGCGGCAGGTGTCGTTCCAGATCGGCCTGGCCGTGGCGCTGGCGTCGGCCCTGGCCGGGGCCTGGGCGGTGCACAGCCACAGCTTCTGGCTGCTGTGTGCGGCCACCGTGGTGGCGGGCTACTACAGCGCCAACGGGCAGTTGTACCGCTTTGCCGCTGCCGAGCTGGCGGCGCCCGCCTTTCGCGACAAGGCCATTTCGCTGGTGCTGGCCGGGGGCCTGCTGGGCGCCGTGGCCGGGCCCAACCTGGCCAGCCACACGCGCACGCTGCTGGCCGTGCCTTTTGCCGGGGCCTATGTGGCGCTGGCGGCGGTGGCGCTGCTGTCCATGCTGTGCATGGCGGCCATCCGCTTTGACGCGCCGCCGCCGCGCACCGCCGCCAACACCCGCGCCGGGCGCAGCGTAGGCCAGTTGCTGCGCGAACCCGCCTTTCTGGTGGCCACGCTGGGCGCCGCGCTGGGCTATGGGGTGATGAACCTGCTCATGGCCGCCACGCCGCTGGCCATGCAGGTGTGCGGCTACGCGTTCGACGACGCTGCGCTGGTGCTGGAGTGGCATGTGATCGGCATGTTCGCGCCGGGCTTCTTCACCGGCCACCTGATCCAGCGCCTGGGCGTGCTGCCGGTGATGGGGGCGGGTGTGCTGCTCAACCTGGCCTGCGTGGCCGTGGCGCTGATGGGCGTGGACCTGCACCACTTCGGCATTGCGCTGTTCCTGCTGGGCGTGGGCTGGAACTTCCTGTTCACCGGCAGCACCACGCTGTCGCTGCAGGCCTACCGCCCTGAAGAAAAAGACCGCGCGCAGGCCGCCATCAACTTTTTTGTGTTTGCCACCATGGCGCTCACGTCCTTTGCCTCGGGCGCGCTGGTCACCACGCAGGGCTGGACGCTGCTGAACTACGGTTCGCTGGTACCTATCGCCCTCACTGGCCTGGCCGTGCTGTGGCTGGCCTTGCGGCGCAAGGCCTAGTCGCTATTATTTGTATAGCTATTGGCGCTTGATGGACGGGCGCCAGAGGCTAAAAAGCCTTAAACCTTTGCCGGGCACTGCTGCAGCAGCCACTGGCGCAGCAGCGCAAACACCGGCGCGGCCAATTCCGGGCTTTCGTTGAACAGCTCGTGGTACAGGCCGTCAAAGCACTGGCTGCGCACGCGCGCGCTGGGCGCAGCGGCGGCAAAGGCGCGGCTGCCTGCTGGCTGCACCAGGCGGTCGGCGCCGGCCCACATCAACAGCGTGGGCACGCTCCAGTGCGCGGCGCGGGCCAGGGTGGCCGGGCCGCCGTCGGCAATGAACTGCGCCAGGCGCGCGCTGATGCGGTCGTGGCACAACGGGTCGGCCACGTAGGCATCGACCACCGCGCGGTCGTGCGAGATGTAGTCCACCTGCAGCCCGTTGCCGATGCGCAGGTTGGGGGCAATGCGTGGCAGCGTGCTCAGCAGCAGCTTTTGCACGGCATTGAGTCCGGGGTCCAGCGCGGGCGAGGACAGCACCAGCGCATCCACCGGCCGCAGGTGCAGCGACACAAAGCGCGCCGCCACCAGCCCGCCCATGCTGTGGCCCAGCAGCACCAGCGGCAGGCCCTTGGGCGTGTGGGAGCGCGCGGCGTCCACCATGTCGGCCAGGTCTTCCAGCAGGCGCATGGAGTGGGTCAGCCCGCCGCGCGGGCCGCCGGACTGGCCGTGGCCGTACTGGTCGAACGCACGCACGGCAAAGCCCCACGCGTTCAGGCGCCGGGCCGTGGCGTCGTAGCGCCCCGCGTGCTCGCCCAGACCATGCACGATGAGCACGGTGCCGCGCTGGGGCTCGTCCTCGGGCAGGGGCCAGTCGTACACGGCGATGTTTTCACCGTCGCTGGCGGTAAAGGCGCTCAGGGTGTAGGCGGGGGATGCGGAGTCGGCGTCGGAGTCGGAGGTCTCAACCATGGTGCTGCAGGGGCTGGGCGTTACTGAAGCGCATCATAGAGGAGGCGGCCCCGCCTGTGCGCTGCCCTGGGCCACCCACCGCGTGACGGCAGGCCCCGCCACCAGCACCACCAGAAAGCGCGCCAGCTGCATGGCCATCACAAAGCCCGTGTCCACCGCGCTGGTGGCGGCAATCACCGCCATGGAATCGGCCCCGCCAGGGCAGGTGGCCAGAAAGGCGCTCAAGGCGTCCAGCCCCGTGGTCAGTACCAGCGCCGTGCCAGTGGCCAGGCCCACCCCCATCAACAGGGCGATGGACAGCAGCACCTGCGGCAGCGCACGCAGCGCGTGCAGCGCAATGCCGCGCGTGAAGCGCAGGCCCACGCTCCAGCCAATGGCCGCATAGGCCAGCGCCATGAGCGCCGGGGGCAGCGCGGGCGTCCAGCCCCACAGGCCTTGCACCAGCGCAGCGGTCACCAGCGGCAGCACCATGGAGCCGCCCGCCAGGTTCAGGCGCTGCGCCAGCGCATGGCCGCCCAGCACCAGGGCGGCGGTCAGCGCCAGCGCCTGCGGCGCCGTCGGCGGCCACCACGGAATTGCGCTGGCGCTGTCGGGCAGCGGGCCCACCACGGCACGCGTGACCAGCGCCGCCACCAGCGTGACCACCACCACCCGCGTGTACTGCATGAAGGCCACCAGCCGCACATCGGCGCCAAACGATTCCGACATGACCACCATGGCCGTGGCCGCCCCCGGCGCCATGCCCCACAGGGCTGTGGTGCCGGGCATGACCTGGCGCCGCGTGAGCCACCAGCCCAGCCCGGTGCTGGCGGCAATCAGCAGCAGCGTGGCGCCCAGAAACACCGGCCAGCTCTGCACCACCGTGCCCAGGTGCTGCGGCTGCAGGCTGTGCGCCATGAGGCAGCCCAGCAGCCCCTGCCCCCAGCCAAACAAGGTGTGCGGCACGGCCAGCGTGGTGCCGCGCACCGCCACGGCAATGGCGCACACCATGCAGCCCAGCAGCACGGCCGCAGGCACATGCAGGGCCAGCAGCGCCGCCGACAGCAGCGCGCTGCCCATGCACAGCGCCAGCCAGCGTCTTGAAGAAGTCATGGCGCGCGCAAGCAAGGGGTGGGTGCAGCAATGGTCGGGATCAATGCCCCGTCCTCGGTCTCAAGGCAGGCTGGCAATCACCTGCGCCACGGCGGCAGTGAGCTTCTTGGCGTAAGGCACATGCAGAAACTCGTTGGGCCCGTGGGCGTTGCTCTTGGGGCCGAGCACGCCGCAGACCATCATCTGCGCCTGCGGGAAGCCCTGGCTCAGCATGCCCATCAGCGGAATGGTGCCGCCCTGGCCGATGAAGCCGCAGGGCGCGCCGAAGTGCGCTTGGCTGGCGGCGTCCAGCGCCTGGGCGAACCAGGGTGCGGTCTCGGGCGCGTTCCAGCCGTTGGCGCCGCTGGCGCTCTCCCAGGTCACCTTGGCCTGGTAGGGGGCGTTGTCTTCGAGCAGCGCCTTCATCTCCTGCACGCAAGCCGCAGCGTCCACCAGCGGCGGCAGGCGCAGGCTGAGCTTGAAGGCGGTGTAGGGGCGCAGCACGTTGCCCGCGTCCTGCAGGGCCGGAAAACCCTCGGCGCCAGTCACGCTGAGCGTGGGCTCCCAGGTGCGCTTGAGCAGCGCCTGCACCGGGTCCGTGGTGGTGGGCAGGGCGACGATGGTGGAGCCACCGCAGTCGTGGTGCGCCCAGGGGAAGCGCCGGTACACCTCCTCGCCCAGGATGGCCGCCGTGGCGCGCGCCTGCGCCAGGCGCTCGGCGGGCACCTCGCAGTGGAAGCGGGCGGGCAGCAGGCGCCCGGTGGCGCTGTCCTCCAGCCGATCCAGCACCTGGCGCATGATGCGGAAGGACGAAGGCACCAGGCCCGAGGCGTCGCCCGAGTGGATGCCCTCGGTGAGAATCTCCACCTTCAGCGTGCCGCTGGCCATGCCGCGCAGGCTGGTGGTGAGCCAGAGCTGGTCGTAGTTGCCCGCGCCCGAGTCGAGGCAGACCACCAGGGCCACGTCGCCCAGGCGGGTCTTGAGCGCGTCGATGTAGGGCAGCAGGTCGCGCGAGCCGCTTTCCTCGCTGGTTTCGATCAGGCCGACGATGCGCGGGTGCGGCACGCCCTGGCGTTGCAGCTCCTGCACGGCGGCGATGCTGGCATAGACGGCATAGCCGTCATCGGCACCGCCCCGGCCGTAGAGCTTGCCGTCCTCCATCTTGGGCGTCCAGGGGCCGAGGTCGGCGCGCCAACCCGAGAATTCAGGCTGCTTGTCCAGGTGGCCGTACATCAGCACGGTTTGCGGGCTGGCAGGGCGGGTGGCGGCAATCTCGAAGAACAGCACCGGCGTGCGCCCCGGCAGGCGCACCACCTCGGCGGTGAGCCCGGCCACCTGCTGGGCCAGCACCCAGTCGGCGGCGTTGCGCACCACGGTGTCGAGCAGGCCTGCGCCCTCCCAGCCGGGCTCGAACATGGGCGACTTGGCGGGGATGCGGATGTAGTCGGTGAGCTGGGGCACGATGCTGGCGTCCCAGACGCCGCTGATGCGGTCCAGCGCGGCGGCGCTGTCCAGCGCCTGGGGAGGGAGGGGAGCGTTCATGGCGGTGGCTTCACATTGGCGCAAAAGCTGCATTCGACCACAAGCCGCCTGGGCCTGTCACGGCATAGGCCATGTTCAGCGTTGCTAATGCAGCGAGGTCGGAAAGGTCGCGTGCGAGGAGGTCATCATCCCCGCATGGGCCATGCGGCCCAGCGTGGCCGTGGTGTGCACGCGGTTGCCGCCGTACTGGCGGGCTTGTTCCAGGGCCTGGTCGGCCGCGTGGATGAGCTGGTCCCAACTGTCGCCCGGCTCCAGCCGCCCGCCGAACACGCCCACGCTCAGTGTCAGCGCGGGGGTGCCGCCAGGCAGTGGGGGCAGGTCGCGCGCGGCGTCGCACAGTTGCTCGGCCAGGCGTGCGGCGCCTTGGGCGCTGGTGTCGGGCAGTACCAGCAGCAGCTCGCAGGCGCCGTAGCGGCCCACGATGTCCTGCGAGCGGATGCGGTTCTGCACCAGCTCCACCATGGAGCACAGCAGGGATTCGCCGTCCTGGCGGGCGCCGCCGGTGTCTTCGCCCAGCAGGTCGGGCTCCAGCATCAGCACCGCCATGGGCAGGCGGGTGCGGATGGCGCGGGCCACGTCGCGGTCCAGCGCGGCAATGATGGAGCGGCGGTTGGCAATGCCCGTGGTTTCATCCAGCGCGGCCAGCACCTGGCTGCGCCTGCGGCCTTGATGGCTGTGCAGCAGCACAAAGCCCACCGTGGCCACCAGCCAGGAGGCCAGTGCAAACAGCACGCCGGGGATCAGCACCATGGGATCGGTCAGCAGCGACTGCGGGTCGGGCAGCCCCACCAGCCCGGCCACGGCCAGCGCGGTGTGGGTGGCCATCAGGCCGCCCAGGCCTGCGGCCACCAGCGCGGTGCCACGCTCGGGCAGCGCAAAGCGGCGTTCCAGAAGGCTCCACAGCACCCAGGCGCATTGCCCGGCCAGCACGGTACCGGCAAGGGCCGCTGCCAGCCCCAGGTCGGCGTGCCAGGGCAGCAGCACCAGGCCCAGCAACAGTGGGGGCGGCACCACGGCGCCCCAGGGCATGGGTTGTTCCTG
>Ga0116193_1001797_pt1 | contig 17129 bp, 15 predicted proteins | sample AD_UKC115_MetaG_FD_89892 | JGI IMG/M metagenome (GOLD analysis project Ga0116193, IMG submission 89892) | Active sludge microbial communities of municipal wastewater-treating anaerobic digesters from Hong Kong - AD_UKC115_MetaG | ecosystem: Engineered > Bioreactor > Anaerobic > Digestate... | reverse complement strand
TTCTCCGGGGTGAAGAAAGCCATAAACGCCGTCCTTTCGTCTTCAAGAAACTAAAGGGTAGCGCTCGCTTCTCTTCATCCCTTCCTTTTCCCAAGATGGACTGTTCGTGCTTTAACTGGGCTTATGCACGCCGAAGCCATTTGCCGACGTCATTCTACGGAAAAGCCGATTCGCCGATGTCTGCGCGTAAAGCATAGCCAAGACCACAGACGGCACTGCATACGGCGTGCAACGCTTGCTCGGCGACGCCTTCCGCGATAGCGTTGCGCCCCTCGCCCCCGACACCACGCTGCAACGTCGGCTCCAAACAAAATCAGGACACAAACTGCCATGAAAACCGTCGCCAACGTCATCGTCGCTCTGGTCGCCCTTATTCACATTTACATCGTCTATCTGGAAATGTTTCTGTGGACAACGCCGAAGGGACAAAAGGCCTTCGGCATCACGGCCGATTTTGCGCAGCAGTCGAAAGCGCTTGCTGCCAATCAGGGCCTGTACAACGGCTTCCTTGCCGCCGGACTCATTTGGGGACTGCTCAAGGGCGATGTCGCAGGCTTCGAGATCAAGCTGTTCTTCCTCGCCTGCGTATTGGTCGCGGGGCTCTACGGCGCCGCCACCGCGACGAAGAAAATCCTCTACATTCAGGCACTGCCAGCCATCCTTGGCATCGCCGCCCTGCTGCTGGCGTAGCCGCAGAGCAGGCTGATCAAGGCCGTCAGCGGGCAACGCCGCGAGGCGGCGCCGCCAGCGCTGCGGGCCGCGGCCCGAATCCTCCGCCACCACCGGCCGCCATGGCCGCCACCTGCGCAGCAACCATCGCCCGCCACGCGATGCGGAGCTGCCGGTCATCGCCGCCAATCGCTGGCAGCGCTGCAGCCGGGCGCGGATCATGCGCTGGCATCGACCCGCCCCCACTTGACGTGTCTCGTCAACAGCATGACGCCCGCCAGTACGGCGAACACCAGCAACGATCCTGCCAGCAGCGCATGCTGCTCGGACTGAAGCACCAGATACAGCACGCCATAGAGCACGCACAGTCCGCCCGCCATCGGCAACGCGCGCCGCCAGCCGCCAAGCACCGCTTTGGCATAGACCGTGAGCAGCGCCACGCAGGCGAGCGCAGCCAACACGTAAGCCTGCACGAATGCGATGTGCTCGGACAAGCTGAGCAGCAGCAGGAAAAACACTGCCATCGCAGCGCCGATCAGCAGGTACTGCACGGGATGCACGGTTTGCCCCTTGAGCACCTCCAGCAGCACGATGCCGGCAAAGGTGAGCACGATGAACAGAATGCCGTACTTGGTGGCACGATCCGACAGCGACGCCGGATTCACCGGATCAATGAAGTCGACGCCGAACGTCTGCAGGCACCCCTTGGCGCTGGATCGTGACGGCGCGCAGCCGATGGCACTGGGGCCAAGCTGGAAGCGCGCCTGCGCCGCCAGCGACGAAACACTCCAGCGGGCTTCGAAGCCTTCCGACGAGACGGAACGCGTCAGCGGCAAAAATGCCCCGCTGAAAGACGGATGCGGCCAGTCGGACTTCAGCGTCACCGCATTGTCAACCGCCAGCGGAACAAACCCGACCGATTCGATGCCGACCATCTCAACGGCCAGCCGCAACTGGATAGGAGCGTCGAGTGCGGTGTCTGCCACCGGCAGACGGGCTTCGAAGCCGCGGCTGAAGGTCCCGCTATTGACGCTGGGCCTGATCTCAATATCTGCACCTGGTCCGCGCAAGCGAACTGATCGAATGCCGCGCGGGTCCGCCAGACTGAACTCAATCAGGGCCGGATCACAGCGCACAGCGACCGCAGGCGCACGGAGCGGCATCGGGGCCAGCTCTTTCATGCTGCGCCAGTCGGCCACCTCGTCGGCATTGATCGCAAACGAGTTCACCTTGTAAAGACCGCGATAGCGCGGCTCGATCCTGCCCTGGCTGACCCACGACGAGGTCTGTGGCAGCGCGCGCAATACGCTCACTACCTCACTACGCTCGACAGACCGCTCGTTGTCGCGCACCACCGTTTTCTCGAAAGTCTCCACGCACCGGCGGGTGAGCACCATCCCCGCCAGCGCCTGCGATCCGGCCAGGCTGCTCTCTATACTCGCGGCAGCCTGAGATCGATAGGCCATACGCTCGTTGGCCAGCCCGTCGATCATCGACAAGCCAAAAACGAGCAATAGCAATACAGCAGTCAGCGAGCCCGCCTTTAACAGCAACGGCAACCGTAACATTCCGCACTCCAGTGGTTAAGACAGGGTGCACTATCGGACGCCACGGTGTGCCGATGATGAAGTATGTGAAGTCTGTGTGAAGCAGGCTCAGCAGCGAGCGGCGGTGCTCGATGTCGTCATCAGACCCGGCGAGTACAGACTTTTCCGCTGGCTAGCGAAGGTCGCGGCGGATCGACAGGCGCACCGTGGTGGGTTGGCTCATATGCACCACTTGCACGTCGCCACCATGCAGTTGCGCCACCTGACGGGCGATGGCTAAACCCAGGCCGCTGCCCTTCGCCCGGCCGTCCGGGCGTGGCGTGGAGATAAACCGCTCGCCAATTTTCTCCTGGACAAACGGGGCAAAACCAGGTCCGTGATCGCTGACATCAATCGCGGTGAAATCGCCGGCGATGCCTGCCGAAAGACGAACCACACCGCCGCAGGGCGAGAAGTCGATCGCGTTATGCAACAGGTTGTCGAGCGCCAGCTGGAGCGCTTCGGCATCGCCCACCACCGTCGCCGAGGTGGGTACACAGACCACGCTGATCCCGACCCGCGTCGCGTGCGCCGACGAATTCTCGGCGGCGCGGGTGAACAGCTCCGACAATTCGACGAGGGTACGTTGGGCGGGCGCCGCCATTTGCTCAAGCTTTGACAGTTCCAGCAGCCGCTCCACGGTGGAGTGCATCCGCTCGCTCTGTGACACCACGTTGTCAGCAAAGTGCACGCGATCTGCGTCGTTCATTGGTTCGCGCAGCAGCTCCCCTGCCCCGCGAATGGCGGCGATCGGCGACTTCAATTCGTGAGTCAGTGCGCGCACAGTGCTTTCCACGTAATGCTGCCCTTCCAGGCGCGCCCGCATGGCGCTCATGGACCGGGCGAGCTTGCCCAACTCACCAGGCAGCCCGGGCACGGCGGTGCGACGCCCCGCCTCGACTGCATCGGCGTAGCGCGCAAGACGGCGCACGCCGCTGACAATCCAAAGCGTCGCAGCGACGCCAACGGCGAGTGACAGCGCCAGCAGCCATGCGCCACCCGCAAGAATTTTGCGTTCAGCGCGCTCAACGAAGGGCGCCACCGTACTGGTTGCCTTGGCCAGCGTGAGCACCCCGATGGTCCGGTTGTCGCGCACGATTGGAGCGGCGACGTGAAAGACCGATGTGTCGCCCTCATTCATCGTCTCCGTCGTGGTCCTTGCCCCATATCGCCCCTTGAGCGTCAGCAACACATCACGCCACTTTGAAAAGTCCTGCCCGATTGCGCGGTTCTCGGAATCGAACCGCACCACACCCTGATCGTCCGTGACATAGACCCGGAAGTCCACGCTGTCCTTGCGCAGCCCGTGGACCTGCGCGCCGGGGTTACGTCCGTTGTAGGCCTTCAGTGCTTGCGCGAACGACCCGTTGTTGATGCTGCCGTTCGCAAGATCGTTTGCTGCCAGCTCGGCGAGCATGTGCGCCGAGTCGATCATCAGGTCTTCCATCACCTCCGCGACCGAGGGCTTTATCTCGTTGACAAATACGGTGAGTACAAAGAACGCCGCCAGCCCGACAATGGCGAACACCGCAAACAACAGTCGGATGCCAAGATGCATGCTCAGTCAGGCGGTGATGCTGTAGCCGAGACCGCGGTGCGTCACGATGGGGTCCAGGTCCGGATGGGCCGCCTTGAGCTTTGCCCGCAGCGTCTTCACATGCGTATCGACGGTTCGGTCGCCGCTCTCCGCATCGGAGCCCCACGCCGCGTCAAGCAAGGTGTCTCGCGTGCAAATGCGGCCCGCGCGCTCCAGCAGCGTCTTCAGCAGCAGGTACTCGCGGCGCGTGAGCGGCAGTACCTGCCCGCCAAACAGCACACGCTGCCCGCCGGCATCGACCACCAGCCGCGCGTCCACCATGGCTGGCTGCCCGAGTGCCGACGCCCGACGCAGCACCGTACGCACCCGCAGGCTTACCTCGCGCGGGCTAAACGGCTTCACCACATAATCGTCGGCGCCCAGCTCCAAGCCCACCACGCGATCTATCTCCTCGCTGCGCGCAGTGAGCATGATCACCGGCAGATTGCTCCGCTCGGGTCGGCTGCGGATTTCGCGACAGAGATCAAAGCCGGTTCCATCGGGTAGCCCAACGTCGAGAACCACCAGTGCAGGCGCCGCCAAGGGGTCACCGAGCACCCGCCGTGCGTCTGCCAGCAGGCGCACGTGAATCGGGGCGAATCCGTCGGTACGCAGCGCGTAGGCCAGCGTCTCGGCAATCGAGTCCTCATCTTCGACAATCAGGATGCGCGGCCTGTCCGCAGTGTGATCGTTAGCCATGCCTCGACTCAACAGCGCAGTTATTCGCTCGCCGCTCTGCCAGCAAAGCTGCCATCATGCTCAGGCATGCGTAATCCACGATCGGTAGTTGGGGGCATGCAGGTGTGGCAGCGTGTTGTAGGTCACCAGGGTGTGCCGCCGTGGTGTGACAGCAAATTCGGTCAGCGCACTATTGCGCATACGCAGATTGAGATCGATCGCGGTCTCGGGGGCAGTGCCCAGCACCAAACCAACCGCAGTGGAAATCGGGCCACCACTCGACACCAATAAAACATCCGTATCCGCGTACTCCGCGCGCACCAGATCGAGGGCATGTTGCACCCCGGATCGAAAGACCTCGTAGCTGCTCATGCCTTCAGGCGCTGTGTCACCGCGCACCCAGGCGGTGATCGCCTCGCGCAGCAGCCGAAAGTGGGCTCGTACGCCATCGGGCGTTGTCGGCAGCGCGAGCGGATCGGGATGAATCGCCCTGATCAGCGCTTCGGCGTCGAATTCATTGAGTTCTGGCAGTTGCTGCTGCTCAACAGTGCCAAGCTGCATGCCTTCCACGATCCCGGCAAACGTCTGCCGATGCCGCTTCAAGGTTCCGGTCAGCACCATGTCAAAGCGCTGCCCGTGTTCCCGGAAGTGCTCACCCAACCGCGTGCTCTGGCGGCGACCGAGCTCGCTCAGATTGTCGTAGTCCGCAGCGCCAAATGACGCCTGCCCGTGCCGTACCAGATAAAGATTGCCCATACGGTCAATTGTCGCAAACGCACGCCAGCACTTTTAGGTAGCACGCTCTCCGGCAGCCGGTGCGCGTTCGCGGTCAGGCGCGCGCAAGTGGCACGCGCGTCTAGTCGCGGCCCGGCGATGGCGCGGTGAGCCCCGCGCCCGGCGCTGCGAACAATGCGCGCTCTTCGGCGGCGCGATCCAGCTTGCGAGCGATGTTGCCGCACACCAGATCGCAAAGCTCGTAAATCGACGCATCCGCGATGCGGTAGTAAGCGCTATTGCCGCGACTTTCGCGGGCGACCAGTGCGTGCTGGGTCAACAGGCTCAAGTGACGAGAAATGTTGGCCGAGCTATAGCCGCACAGCTCGGCCAATTCGCCAACGTTGCGCTCCTTCTCGCGTAAGAAGTTAAGTATCTGCAGGCGAGTGGGCTCGGACAACGCCTGGAAGTAGGCGGCAACCTGAGTGAGCGCTTCGGGAGGGAGTCCGTTCATTACCGGGCAGAGAGCTGCATGCGAAGTCACGATGTTGCCTCAAGACGTTGGGATCGACAAATACTTGTTCAATCTCCTAATTGCGCACTTGACTATTTAACTATTTGCGCAAATAATACAACAAACGTCAGCTTTTCGGTGTTGTCATGCAGATGTCAGGTCAAGGTTCAAAGGCCCGGTTGTCACAGTTATCAAGTCGAGTCCGGTCGAGGATGCTCGCTCCGCTGGCACTTGGAGCCGTGACTGGGGCAATCGCCGTCACGTCCGCGACGCTCGCGCAGACCGGCGGTGCATCCGCTACCAAGTCCGAAGCCAGCGCCGGATCCGCGTCAATGCTCCCGACCCTCGTGGTGCGTGCCACCAGCACGGGTGAACAGACGGCGTACGATGGCGTGGTCGAGGCGGTACGCCAGACGGTAATCGCGGCGCAAGTCCCGGGGGCCATCGTACAGCTGGACGTTAAGGCAGGGGACCGGGTGAAGGCGGGTCAGGTGCTGCTGCGTCTGGACGCACGCGCTGCTGATCAGGCTGCCGCAGCGAGCGAGGCACAGGTTCAGGCCGCACGCGCCGCACTGGACGTCGCGCGGACAGACCTTGCCCGGCAACAGCAGCTCTTCCAGAAGAACTACGTCAGCCCCGCAGCACTCGAGCGGGCGCAGGCGCAGTTCAAGGCCACCGAAGCTCAGGTCAACGCGCAGCTGGCGCAAGCAGGCGCAGCGCGTACGCAGACAGGATTTCACATCGTGCGGGCGCCGTACGCCGGAACGGTGTCGGAAGTTCCGGTCACGCTCGGTGAGATGGCCATGCCGGGTCGCGCGTTAGCCACCATTTATGACCCAACCTCCTTGCGCGTCACAGCAGCCGTGCCACAAACCGCACTGAGCGGCGCGGCCGCCAGTGCCGGCATGTCAGCCAGGGCTGAACTGCCTGGTCTAGCGCCTGCCGCACAGTGGCCCGCGCCGGTGCGAACCCAGGTGCTCCCGACGGTCGATGCCAGCACCCATACAGCCCAAGTCAGGGTTGACCTGCCCTCGGAACTCGCCGGAGCCACGCCGGGGATGTTCGCCCGCGTATGGATAGCTGGCCAACGCCCGGTGAGCAGCGCGAGTATCGCGGTGCCAGCGACTGCGATCGTGCGTCGCAGCGAATTGACCAGTGTCTACGTGCTGAGCAGCAGCAACCAACCGCTCTTGCGTCAGGTACGAATTGGTCGAAGCAGCGGCGACAAGGTGGAAGTGCTGTCCGGACTTAGCGACGGCGAGCGTATCGTCACCGAGCCACAACTCGCCGCGCGCGTCCGCTGAATCGAGGCGAACCATGACGCAATCCGGTCATTCACCGTCGCCGAACGCAACCGAGTTGGGTGTGTCCGGCCGCATCGCCGCGTTCTTCCAGCGCGCGCAGATTACGCCGCTGCTCGCGCTGGTCGCCCTCCTGCTCGGCGTGTTCGCAGTGCTGGTCACACCACGCGAGGAAGAGCCGCAGATCAACGTCACCATGGCAAATGTGCTGATCCCGTTCCCCGGGGCCGCCGTGCGTGATGTAGAGCAAATGGTCGCCGGCCCGGCCGAACAGGTGCTGTCGCAAATCTCCGGCGTGGAGCACGTGATGTCGGTGTCACGCCCCGGTCTCGCGGTCATCACCGTGCAATTCAAAGTGGGCGTCGGACGCACCGAGGCGCTGGTGCGCCTTTATGACACGGTGAACTCCAACGCCGACTGGTTGCCGAAAGGTCTGGGAGTGCTCGATCCGATCATCAAGCCAAAGGGCATCGATGATGTGCCGATCGTGACCTTGACTTTGTTCAGCAAAACGGCGACCACCGGCGCCTATGATCTGGAGCGCGTCGCGCACAGCATCGAGACCGATCTCAAGCGGGTCAATGGCACCCGCGAAGTGGTCACGGTAGGTGGTCCTGGCCGTGCCGTCGTGGTTGAAATCGACCCGACACGCATGGCGGCTGTCGGCGTGACTGTGGGCGACCTGCGCAACACCCTGCAATCAGCCAACCTTGGTCTGCCTGTGGGTGATCTGCTCGGTGGCAACCGGGCAGTGGCAATTGAATCTGGCCCCTTCCTGCGCGAAGCGGGCGAAGTGGGCGAGTTGGTGGTCACCGCACGCACTGGCAAGCCGGTGTTTTTGCGCGACGTGGCCACGATCCGTGATGGCCCACTGCCGAGCAGTCGCTACGTCTGGCACGGCACAGCGGACAAGGATGGCAAGCCGGGCGCTGAATATCCTGCCGTCACGCTCAGCGTCACCAAAAAGCCCGGCGAGAACGCGATTGATGTTGCCAACGCCGTGATGAAGCGTGTGGATAGCCTGCGCAACACGGTCATTCCCGCCGACGTCGAAGTGGCCGAGACGCGCAACTACGGGGCCACCGCCAATGACAAAGCGCAGAAACTCATCCAGAAGCTGCTATTCGCCACGATCTCGGTGGTGGCTCTGGTGTTCTTTGCGCTTGGACGCCGCGAGGCGGCCATCGTCGGCGCTGCGGTCATCCTGACGCTCACGGCAACACTGTTTGCGTCGTGGGCCTGGGGCTTCACGCTGAACCGGGTGTCGCTGTTCGCGCTGATCTTCTCTATCGGGATTCTGGTGGACGACGCCATCGTGGTGGTAGAGAACATTCATCGCCACCAGCAATTACACCCCGACAAGACGTTGCTGCAGATCATTCCCGGGGCCGTGGATGAAGTGGGCGGCCCGACCATTCTGGCGACCCTGACGGTGATCGCTGCGCTGTTGCCGATGGCCTTTGTATCCGGGTTGATGGGTCCGTATATGAGTCCGATTCCGATCAACGCCAGTATGGGCATGCTGCTGTCGCTGGCGATCGCGTTTGTGGTGACGCCGTGGCTGGCGCGGCTGTGGATGAAGGCAGGCGGGGGTGGACATGATGCCGCGCACAGCAGCGGCCACGTTGCAGGTCACGGCCTCAGCGCAAAGCTAGCGCCCCCGTTCGAGCGCGTGTTCCGCCCGCTACTCGACGTGCAACGGGGCGGCCGCAATCGCAAACTGCTGGCGCTGGGTGTCGCGGCGCTGATTGCGATCTCGGTGTTACTGCCCGTGATTGGACTGGTGCAACTGAAGATGCTGCCTTTCGACAACAAGAGCGAGTTCCAGATCGTCGTCGACATGCCTGCAGGCACTCCGGTCGAGCAAACTGCCGCCGTGATGCACGAATTGGGCGCTTATCTGCGTACCGTCCCTGAGGTGACCGACTATCAGGCGTACGCCGGGACCTCAGCGCCGATCAATTTCAACGGCCTCGTGCGCCAGTACTACCTGCGGACGGGCGGCGAAGTCGGTGACATACAGGTCAACCTGCTCGACAAGCACGCCCGCAGCGAAAAGAGCCACACCATCGCGACGCGCGTGCGACCTGAGCTGCAAAAGATCGCTGCACGATTTGCTGCCAACGTGAAAGTGGTCGAAGTTCCGCCCGGCCCACCGGTGCTGTCGCCCATCGTCGCCGAGATTTATGGCCCCGAAGCCGAGGGACGGCAGGCGGTGGCGAAAGCCGTGCGCGCTGTACTCGCCAGGACGACCGGCGTAGTCGATGTCGACGACAGCACAATCGCCGATGCGCCAAGAAAACTCCTGATCGTCGACCGTCGCAAGGCGGCCATGCTGGGTGTGCCGCAACAGGCGATCGTGACCACGCTTCGCGCCGGCCTCGAAGGCGAAGCAACGGCCTATCTACACGACGCCAGTAAATATCCGGCCGCCGCCACACTGCAACTGCCGGCCGAACGCCACGGCGATCTTGATGCGCTATTGCAACTCGCGGTACGCAGCGCAGAAGGCAAGCTGGTCGCCATCCGCGAGCTCGTGACGGTCAGCGACACGCTGCGCGAACAGCCGGTTTATCACAAAGACTTATTGCCGGTGAATTTCGTGGTGGGTGACATGGCGGGCAAGCTGGACTCGCCGCTGTATGGCATGTTCAGCATGCGCAGCGACATCGCTACGATCAAGGCTCCCAATGGTGGCGGGCTCATCGAATACTTCATCAAGCCGCCCGCCGAGGCTTACCGTGACTACGCCATCAAGTGGGATGGCGAGTGGCAAATCACCTTTGAGACCTTCCGCGACATGAGCGCTGCCTATGGCGTGGGTCTGATTCTTATCTATCTGCTGGTCGTCGCGCAGTTTGGCTCGTATTTGACGCCGTTGATCATCATGGCACCGATTCCGCTGACCATCATCGGCGTCATGCCTGGCCATGCGTTACTGGGCTCGCAGTACACCGCGACCAGCATGATCGGCATGATCGCACTGGCCGGCATCATCGTGCGCAATTCGATCCTGCTGGTCGACTTCATCAATCTTCAGGTGCGCTCCGGCATTGCCTTCGCCGACGCCATCGTGCATTCGGCCATCACCCGGGCGCAGCCGATCATGCTGACGGGCCTCGCCGCGATGCTCGGTGCGTTCTTCATTCTCGACGACCCGATTTTCAATGGCTTGGCCATCTCGCTGATTTTTGGCATTTTTGTGTCCACCATCCTCACCCTCGTAGTGATTCCAATCCTCTACTACGTGGCGTACCGCAATCGACTGACCGCGATCACCGGCGGCGCGATTTCCACCCCAGACTCATCTACATCAACCGCTCAAGGAGTTACCCCATGACCTCATGGCAAGTTGTTCGTCTCGTTGCTGGCACTTTCATCCTTCTGTCGCTCGCGCTGGGCATTCCGGGCAGCCCGATCTTCGTCAGCCAGTGGTGGTTGGCCTTCACCGCATTCGTTGGCGCAAATCTGTTGCAGAGCGCGCTCACGCGTTGGTGCCTGATGGAGAGCATCCTGCGCAAGGTGGGTATCAAGCCCGGTTGCTGATTTCCGATTGAGGAGCAAAGCCATGCACCTGGCATGTCCAAAATGTGCCGCAGTCAATCGGGTACCGGTCGAGCGGCTCAGCGACAATCCCGTATGCGGTGTCTGCAAGACGCCCATTCATGCGCCATCGCCGTTCGAGCTGACCGATCTGACGTTCAGCTCTTACATCAAACACACCGAGCAGCCGGTGATCGTTGATTTCTGGGCAAGTTGGTGCGGGCCGTGCCGCATGATGGCGCCGCAGTTCGAACTGGCCGCGAAACAGCTGCCCCAGGTGCGCTTCGCCAAGGTGGACACCGACAGCGAACCGCAGACGGCATCGGAGTACGGTATCCGCAGCATACCGACCATCATCGTTTTCAACGGAGGGCATGAGGTCGCACGACAGGCGGGCGCCATGCGCGCACCCGACATCCTCCGCTGGATCAACGCGACGCTTGCGCAATGAGATTCGGCTGCTTGCCAGGCATCGAAGACGCGAAGCGCCAGCAACACCCCCACGACTGACGCCGGACGCAACAGTCGCCTGGCACCAATGCACCAACAGGAGGACTCTTCATGGCCCACATCATCATTCTCGGCGCTGGTACCGGCGGGATGCCCGCCGCCTACGAACTGCGCGCCGCACTCGACCGCAGCCACCGGATCACGGTGGTCAATGCGCTCGACTACTTCCAGTTCGTGCCGTCGAACCCGTGGGCTGCGGTGGGCTGGCGACAGCGCGAGGCGATTACATTCCCGATCCGGCCCTATCTCGAAAAGAAGGGCATCGACTTCCTGGCGCAACGCGTCACCCGTATCGATGCCGACGGCAATGCCCTGCAGTTGCTCGACGGCAGCACGCTGGCTTATGACTACCTGGTGATCACCACCGGCCCCAAGCTCTCGTTTGACGAAGTGCCAGGCGCCGGCCCGGATGGGCACACCCGATCGATCTGCACCATCGACCATGCCGAGCAAACCTGGAGCGACTACCAGAAGTTTCTCGAAGCACCTGGTCCGGCCATCATCGGCGCCATGCCCGGCGCCTCATGCTTCGGGCCAGCCTACGAATTCGCATTCATTTTCAACAAGGACCTGCAGCGTCGCAAACTGCGCAACAAGGTGCCGCTGACCTTTGTCACTTCCGAACCCTATGTCGGCCATATGGGGTTGGGCGGCGTGGGCGATTCCAAATCCATGCTGGAAAGCGACTTCCGCAACAACGACATCAAATGGATCACCAATGCCCGTGTCACGAGGGTCGAGGCCGACAAGATGTACGTCACCGAGCTTGACGATAGCGGACAGGTGAAGAAAGAACACGAGCTGCCGTTCAAGTTCAGCATGATGCTGCCGGCGTTCAAGGGCGTGGATGCGGTGGCGGCCGTGGAAGGGCTGTGTAACCCACGTGGATTTGTGCTCATTGACGAGCACCAGCGCAGCAGGAAGTACCGCAACATCTTTGCAGCAGGTGTCTGCGTCGCCATTCCACCGGTGGAGGCAACGCCGGTGCCGACCGGCGCCCCGAAGACGGGCTACATGATTGAAACCATGGTAACAGCCATCGTGCACAACATCACCGCAGAGCTGAACGGCAAGGCGGCAGATGCCAAGGGCACGTGGAATGCGATCTGTCTGGCCGACATGGGCGACACCGGCGCGGCGTTCGTCGCCTTGCCCCAAATCCCGCCACGCAACGTCAACTGGTTCAAGAAGGGCAAGTGGGTTCACCTTGCCAAAGTGGCGTTCGAGAAGTACTTCATGTACAAGATGAAGAACGGTTCGTCGGAACCCATTTACGAAAAGTATGTCCTCAAGGCGCTCGGCATTGACCGTCTCGAAGACAATCAGCGTTAGCGCGTATTGCACGCGACGCGATAATCACCGTCCACCGTCAACGCATGGAGTGAACATGGCTGAACCGTCAACAATCAAGCTCTCGCAAGTGCACGATTATCAGTTCGAGGTGGACTTCGGACGACCTGGCATGCCGATGCTTCGCACCGATGAGCCGCCACCGGTCGGCGCGGATCTCGGACCTGACCCAGCGTCCATGCTGGTCGCTGCTGTCGCCAACTGCCTGTCGGCGAGTCTGCTGTTTGCAATGCGCAAATTTCACAATGAGCCGGGCCCACTGAGCGTACGCGCGCACGCCGTGCCCACGCGCAATGAGCGCAATCGGCTGCGCATTGGCGAGATCGTGGTGGCGATCCGGCTGGGCCGGGACACCGGCGGCATGTCGTCAGTGGATCGCGTGTTCTCGCAGTTTGAAGACTTTTGTACAGTGACGCAGAGTGTTCGGGGTGCGATCAGGGTGCGGGTTCAAGTGGAAAGCGTTGACGGAGCGCTGCTATACGAATCGGGTGGCACCGACGCTCAGGCATAACTGATTTTTGCCAGTTGCCGTAGTTGCTCGGCCGTGGTCGTCGGGTAGCCGAAAAATTCCAGGTAGGCCGGGATCTGCTCGAACAGCATGTCGGTCCCGACCTGCACCCGGCAACCACGGGCCTGAGCCGCCGCCAGGAAAGCTGTGGTTTCGGCACGCATCACGACCTCACCAACAAAGGTATCGGGCGCAATCCGCGCTACGTCCATCGGCAGGGGATCGCCGGTGGCCATGCCCATCGGTGTGGCGTTCAGCACGATGTCAAAGCCCTCGGGGTCGTTCGATGCGGTTTCTACTATCAGTGCGGGGTAGTGTTGCTGCAATCGCGCAGCGAGACCATCCATCGACGCTGTGCTGACGTCAAATATCGCAATGCGTGCAGCGCCAGCGGCAGCAAACGAGGCCGCAATCGCCGAGCCGACACCGCCGGCGCCAACCACCAGCACACTCGTACCGGCAACCGCAATGCCTTTGCGCATGACCCCGCGAACAAAGCCTTCACCGTCGAACATGTCGCCTTCAAGCGCTCCATCGGACCCGATGCGCACGGCGTTACACGATCCGGCCACCGCGACAGTCGGGGTAATCCGATCGACCAGATCGACGACCGCAACTTTGTGCGGCATCGTAATCAGTGCGCCACGAATATTGGTTAGCGCAAATACGGCAGACAGAAAGGCCGCAAAGTGCTGCGGTCGACAGCCCATTGGTACGACACAGGCATTGAGACCAATGCTTTCAAAGTATGGGTTGTAGATCATCGGCGCCTTGAAGCTATGTGTCGGGTAGCCGATGTGAGCGATGAGTTCAGTATTTCCGGTAATCATGGAGGACAGGGAGAAGTGCCGCGCGATCATGGCGCGCAGGTTTTAAAGCCGAACTAGCTGGCCAGACTCGGCGGCCCGGGTGATGGCCTCAGTGACACGCAGGTTTTCCAGTCCGTCGCGAGCCGTCACCAAGGGAAGCGCCTCGCCGCGAATCACCGCGCCAAAGTGCTCCATTTGCAAGCGCAGCGGATCGTCCCGAACCATGCCTACCACGCCAGTTTCAAAAGGTTTCCACCATGACCGGCCTTGCACATTCGGGTAAGTCTTCAGGCGCATCGTCGGCACCGACAAAGTCCCGTTGGTGCCGCTAATGACGTAGCAGTCCTCGTCCTCGTACGTTGGGTAGGCCTTGTTCTCCTGCGAGGTGTGTTCCCAGTTGCGTGCCGACGCGGTGACGTCAGACAGCAAGAAGCTGCCCAGAGCGCCGCTGGCGAATTGCAGACTGATCGCGACCGTGTCCTCGACGGCAAAACCGCGAATGGCGTGGGACTTGATCGCCTGTACCGCCACGATATCGCCACAGAGCATGCGCAGGTTGTGCACCTCGTGGATCATATTGATGAGGATCGGCCCGCCGCCAGGTTCACGACGCCACGGACCGTCGTCAAAGTAATGATCAGGCTTGAGGAACGTGGCGCTGCCCATGACGCCGGCGATGCGACCCAACTGGCCCGATTGCACGACAGCCCGCGCCTTCGCCATGATGGGGCTGTGCGCGCGATGATGGCCAATCAGCAGCCGGGCGCCGCTGGCGTCCACGGCGGCAACCAGCGCTTCAGCTTCGGCTACGGTGGGTGCGATCGGCTTTTCGAGCAGGCACGGAATCCCTGCCTCGATGCACTGCAGTGCCTGCGGTACATGCAGTTGGTTCGGTGTTGCCAGGACGATGCCGTCGGGCCGGTCGTGGTTGAGCAAATCGTCCAGCGTGAGAAAAAGTGGCACGCTGGCAGCGCTGGCAACAGCATCAGCCACTGGCGACGGATCCACCACAGCGGCAAGCTCTATGGTTGTGCTTGCCCGCGCCATACTGATGTGAGTGCGGCCGATAAGACCTGCGCCAGCTACTGCTACTCTTAACTTGCTCATGACTATTGCGGCACCCTTCGCCCGATTGTGTAACTTGAACTGCTCGGAATGTGGCGATGGCGCGCCAGCGTTTGCCCCTGGACGCGCGCCTGCACGCACCGCCGCAGCCACCGGCCTCTCGCGCATCGGCGAGAGGCAGGCAGCCGGTTGGCCGCCTACTTGCGCAGCTTGGCCAGTTCGGCGTTCACTTCGTTCACCAGAGGCTCGCCAACGCTGGCGGTGAACTGAGCGATTACCGGTTTCATCTTCTCGCGCAGCCTGGATACCTCGGCCGGCGGGAACGACGTCACGGTCATGCCGTTCTTCTTGAGCAATTCGAGATTGGTCGCGACCAGCGCACGCGACTCACTGCGCTGGACGGCGCCCGCTTCAACCGCAGCGTCGGCGAGGACTTTCCGCTCGGCGCCGGACAACGTGTCCCACACCTTCTTGCTAAACAGCACCGACTGCGGGTTGTACTGGTGATTGGTGATGGCGACAAACTTCTGGACTTCCCAGAACTTGTTGGCCGCAATGACGCCGATGGGGTTCTCCTGGCCATCGATTGCCTTCTGCTCAAGTCCCCCGTAGACTTCGGCAAACGGCATTGGCGTTGGGTTTGCGCCCAGTGCCTTTACCCACGCCACGTTGATCGGGTTAGGGATCACGCGCAACTTGAGGCCTTCGATGTCCTCCACCTTGTTGAGTGCACGCTTGCTATTGGTCATCTGGCGATAGCCGAGCTCCCAGTAGGCGAGGCCGACGATGCCCTTCGGCTCCAGCAGAGCGTGCATCTTTTTGCCAATCGGCCCGTCGACGATCGCGTCTGACTCTTTCTCGTTGGCAAACAGGAACGGAAAGTCAAAGATCGCCAGTTCTTTCGCCTCACTGGCGAGAATGCCCGTATTCATCACTGCCATTTCCACCGTACCGCCCTTCAGTGAGGACACAACGGCCTGATCCGTTCCGAGCGCGCTATTGAAGAACAGGTTGACCTTCATCTTGCCGCCGGAGCGCTGGCTGACCAGATCGGCAAACTTCTTCATGCCCGGCGATGCCGGATGATTGCCTTCCGGTCCGGCGAGATGGAACTTGAATGCACGCTCCTTGATGTCTTGCGCAGATGCGGTGGCCATCGTGATCGCGGCAACGCCAAGGGCGACGGCCTTCAACAACATGTGTTTCATTGATTTCCTCCAGTGAGTTTGAGTAACGGGCAACAAGGGAATTTGCGGCGGGCTAGTAGAACCAGCGGGCAGGCACCATGACGAGCTGCGGGAAAGCCACCATCAGGAACATGATGGTGAATTGCGCGATCATGAACGGCATCACGCCCCGGGTCACATCATCCATACTGACCTTGCCGACACCCGCGACGGCATTCAGCACGGTGCCAACCGGCGGGGTGATCAGCCCGATCGCGTTGTTGATAATGAACAGCACGCCAAAGTAGACCGGGTCAATGCCAGCCGCCTTGACCACCGGCATGAGCACCGGCGTCAGCAGTAATATGGTCGGCGTCATGTCGAGCGCGGTGCCGACCACCATGGTGAGCACCATAATGGCAAGCATCAGGAGCTTGGGGCTGTCCATGAGCGGCCGTAGCAGTTCAACGACTTGCGTTGGCAGGTTGGCAACGGTGATGAGCCAGGCGGACACCATCGCGGCTGCTACTAGGAACATGACAACGGCACAGGTGGTCGCGGCAGAAATGAATAGTGGGATCAGTTGCTTGATATTGAGTTCACGGTAGACAAACAACGAAATCACGATGGCGTAGACCGCTGCCACGACCGCCGCTTCGGTCGGTGTGAAGATGCCAAACTTGAGTCCGAAGATGATGATGAACGGCAATACCAGCGCCCAGGTAGCATCCCGAAATGCCTTGAAAACCTCGGCTTTCGACTGCCGTGGTGGCGGTGTGACTTTCTCCTTTCGCACCAGCCACCACCAGGTGACCCAGAGCGACAGCGCCAACCAGACGCCCGGTACGATGCCCGCCATGAAGAGTTTGGAGACTGACACGCCAGCAGTGACGCCGAAGATCACGAAGCCGATGCTGGGCGGAATGATTGGCGCGATGATGCCGGCGGACGCGATCAGTCCGGCCGAGCGCGCGCGATCATGCCCGGCAGCGACCATCATCGGCAACAGCAGCGCGGTGAGCGCTGCGGCGTCGGCAACGGCGGACCCGGACAACGCCGCCATGATTACCGCAGCAACGATTGTCACGTAGCCAAGGCCGCCTTTGACGTGCCCGACCAGCGCCATGGCAAAGGCCACGA
>Ga0116193_1001795_pt1 | contig 17164 bp, 11 predicted proteins | sample AD_UKC115_MetaG_FD_89892 | JGI IMG/M metagenome (GOLD analysis project Ga0116193, IMG submission 89892) | Active sludge microbial communities of municipal wastewater-treating anaerobic digesters from Hong Kong - AD_UKC115_MetaG | ecosystem: Engineered > Bioreactor > Anaerobic > Digestate... | reverse complement strand
GTGAATGATGCTGAGGATTTATACGCCTATTTCGTGACATTGCAGGTGGGCCGCCAGATCGAGATGGAAGTCATTCGCGACGGCAAGCATCAGGTCCTGAAATATACCGTGGAGGAAGGAAAGCAGTCATAGGCAAGAACGATGATCCTGAAAGGATCGTAAATCTCTTTTTGTCATTTCGAGTCGCGAAGCGGCGAGAAATCTAAGTGTGGCTGAGAGATTTCTCAGTCGCTATGCTCCTTCGAAATGACAATATAGAGTCGCAAAGCGGCGAAAAATCTAAGTGTGACCAAGAGATTTCTCAGTCGCTATGCTCCTTCGAAATGACAATATAGAGTCGCGAAGCGGCGAGAAATCTAACTGTGACTGAGAGATTTCTCAGTCGCTATGCTCCTTCGAAATGACAACATAGAGTCGCGAAGCGGCGAGAAATCTAAGTGTGACGGGGAGATTTCTCAGTCGCTATGCTCCTTCGAAATGACAATATAAAAGGGCTTGAATATGCAACCTGCATTTCTTTGTCTCCACTTTTTGCTTTCTATTTTCGCCCGTACATTGGAACATGCAGCGTTTACGGTGGTGCTGATATTTCCATTACACGGAGGCCATGTGAATGGCAGGAGAGGGAAGGCGTCCCCGCATTGGATTAATTTTGGGCAGCAGCAGTGACTTGCGCCTGATCCGCAGTTGCCGCGATGTGCTGGAGAAATTTGAAGAACCTTATGAATTGATTATCGCCTCGGCCCACCGCACGCCCAAGCTTGTGCGTCAATGGGTGGAAGGCGCGGAGGGGCGCGGCATTATGGTCATCATTGCCGCTGCAGGAGCTGCCGCCGCGCTGCCGGGCGTAGTGGCCGGGCATACGGTTCTGCCCGTTGTTGGTCTGCCGTTGGATACCACGCAATTGCGCGGGGTGGACAGTTTGTATGCCATCGTGCAGATGCCCCCTGGCATTCCGGTTGCCACCATTGGGATTAATAATGCCGACAACGCCGCGCTGATGGCGCTGTCTATTCTTGCAGCATCCGACGCGGAAGTTCGCCGCAAACTTGGAATCTATCGGCGCGCGCTGGAGGAGAAGGTTTTCAAGGCCAATCGCGAATTATATGAGGAGAATCCGGATCTGCGGCCCATGCGCCAGGCCGGCGAAGTTGAAAAGCCTTCCAATCCCAGCGATACAGTGGCTTCGGATGAAGCCGCCGATGCGCCGGCGCTGGTGCTCGACAGCACGCCGGTCAAGCCGCTCGAATCGTTGAACCTCGTAATTCCGCGCACCACCTCGCCCACCATCAGCCGTCGGCTGAAGGTGGATCCATTCTTTCCCTCGCCAGAAGAAATAGAGCGCGCAGTGGATGTGCTTCTGGATGGTGGAGTGATTGGCATTCCGACCGATACAGTCTATGGCTTGGCGGCCGATGCTTCGCGTCCGGAGGCCGTTCGCAAATTATATGAAATTAAAGGCCGCCCCGAGACGAAGTCAATTCCGCTGCTCGTGCACGACAGCAAGGTGCTGGCGGCGGTAGCGTCAGATTTGCCGCAGGAAATCATGCCTGTGCTCGACAAATTCTGGCCAGGGCCGCTGACCATTGTGCTGCGCAAGTATGCCGGCTCGTTCGCGGTGGCCGCACCCGGGGCAACGGTGGGCGTGCGCGTGCCGAATGATCCAGTTGCGCTTGCTGTGCTGGCGATGATCAATCGTCCGCTGGCGGTCAGCAGCGCCAACATCGCCGGCGGTGCCTCGGCCCGCGATGCCGACACGATCGAAAGCACGTTTGGGGATAAAGTGGACCTGATTCTCGATGCCGGCCCGGCGGGCCAAACGCCGGAGTCCACAGTGCTGGATGTTTCAGCCCTGCCGTTCCGCATCTTGCGCCAGGGCGCAGTCTCGCGCGAGGACCTCGCCGCCATTCTCGGCGAGCAGTTGGCCGGAGTTGATTGAGTGGCGCGCCGCAAGCGCCAGCAGCAGGAACGGAATGGTCCAAAGCATGTATTGCGTGTAGAGGACCGGATTGAAGAAGATGAAAACGGACATCACCAGCAAAGCGGCTGAATCGCGGTTCAGCCGTTTTTGCATGTACAACCAGTACGCAGCGGACAAGGCGAGCAGCAATGGCAAGCGCGCCGCCAATCCACGCCAGCCTAATACCTGATCGATGGAGTTCGCCTGAAAATGATTGTTGGCATAACGCGTGGCAGAGAATGCGATGGAAAGGATATACCCTTTCGCGTTCCATAGCAGAAATGGAATTGAGAGGATGATAGGTATCGCAAGCATTGCCGCGGATGAAACAAAGGTGCTCTTTGCATACGAGCGCCATGTGCGGGCATGTGCCTGCTGCCAACCGGCGAGGATATAAATCGGAATCAGAAAAACGGCCAGTTGCTTGATGGCCAATGAAGCGCCCAGCAGCAGCATGGATGCAATCGGCCTTCGCGGATACAAGACCCAGGAAAGGATTAGAAAGAACACCGCCGTAGGGTCAAGATGCGCGATGGGAACCACGGCAATGCACCAGCGATTAAACAGCCATAGATATAAGGCAACCAGTCCCCAGAGCATCCCTGCGCGGCGGGAAATGGCCCACAGCAGGATCAATCCCGTGCCGGCATAAAAGAACTCCAGCGCAATGCGCCAGGCGGCAAGCCATTGGTTATACTCGCGCAAACCCAATTCCTGTGCGGCGGCTGATAGCAAATAAAAACCAGGGAAATAAGTGGCATATTTCTCATTATCCAGCATGTTGCCCTGCAGCACGCGCGCATAGGGATTCTGCCCCTGCGTCAGGCGATGGCCTTCCACATACGAAAAATAAATATCCTCGGGCAATTGCAGCGTGTCGTAGCTGGCGCCATCGATAAAAACGAAATGAGTAAGGATCAGGGCCAAGGCAATGAAAAGGCCGAAGGCGCCGCGCTGCAACGCTGCTTTCATAAAGAAAAAGCTCCAATACAAAGTGCTGTGTTGATGGCCCTTGTTCGGCATTTTTTTGCCTGCATCATAAAAATGCACTTTTAAGTAGGGCAGGCTTCGATGAAGCCGCCCAGTCCGCAATCCTACTTTTGCTTCTAAAAGGCCGCCTTCATCGAAGGCTGGCCTACTTTGAGATTTAATCTTGGACGGATCTACTTTTGTCGGATCAAAAGACTTAACCTACTCTTTCCTTGCAGGAAGTGCTATTTCAACCACTGTTCCTCGCCCCGCTTGGCTCTTAATGCTGATTTCCCCGCCGAACTGCTCGATGATATTGCGGCTCAAGGCCAGCCCCAACCCTGTGCCCGTGGATTTTGTTGTGTAGAATGGCTCGAATACTCGCTCCAGATTTTCGGCTTCAATCCCGCAACCGTTATCTTGGATGCGCAAGAGAACGCGATCGCGCCGTGAGCGCAATTCCACCGTGATCGTTCCCTGTGGTTCAGTGGCATCGCGCGCATTGAGCAGCACGTTGAGCAAAACTTGCCGCAATGCCTTTTCATCGGCCCAGACCGGCGGCAGTGCGTCTTCCAGCGTGGCAGCAATCTGCAGTTGTTTGTCTGCGAGTTCCTTTCGCACCAAGCGCAGCACCGACTCTACTAAATCCTTCAGGGGCACCTCGCCCCAGGTTTCCATTCCCCCGGGCCGCGCAAAATTAAGGAATTGCGTAATGAGAGAATCCACGCGCAGCACTTCCTCCACCATCTCGCGCGTCATTTCTTTCAAGTCGGATTGCGTGTCAGTGAACTCATCGGCCAAACCCTCGGCATACGAGCGCAGGATGCTCAGCGGGTTGCGCACCTCATGGGCAAATCCTGCAGCCAGTGTGCCCACGGCTTGCAAACGGTCGGCCTGAGCCGCGGTTTGTTCGGCGCGCAGTGCAAATCGCAGCAGTCGATAGAACAACAAACCCACCAGCAGAATAAGGACGGTAATGATGCTCATCAGCGAGATCAATTGCGGCGGCAATTGTTGCATTTCGCTGAAATACGCGCTGGAAGCTTCCAATTGCAGAAAGGCCACGATGCGGCCGTTCTCATCCTGCAACGGCGTATAGGAACGTTTGTACGGCTCACCTTGAACGCTGTAGTAAGGAGTAGCGACCGTGTCTTTTTCCCGCTGCGCCTCTTCAATTTCAAAACGGTCGATGTCCAGATAAGCGTAAGGCTCGAAAGCCTCGGCCTGGGCGGCGCTGTCGGCGATGGCGCGGCGATGAATGTCCACTAACATGGCGCGGCGCAATTGCCCCTGTTGTACCACTTTCTGTAGAAACGACTCCACGGTGCGGCCATACACATTTAGGAAATCATCCGCGGCTGAGGCGGCTTGCGCATCAGCGTCCGCGGCGGACCATTTCTCCGGCACCGCCAGCGATAGCATGTCCAGGTTTATTTTCTCAAACAGCCGCTCGGCTTCAATGCGGCCAATGGTTTCCAGCCGCAGCTCCAGTTCTTTTTCCTTCGACGCCTTCACCACAAACAGCGCATATGTGCCGCCGCCCCATAACAGCATAAGCACCATAGCCAGCACGGCCAGGGTCAGGCGTCCCGAAGTATGGCTAAGCGAGAAAGAGGGGCGCGCGCGCCGAAAGACCTCAGCCCCCTTCATCAGCGCAATGGGCGAAGAGGTCTTGGGCGTCATTCCGCCGCCTCAGCGGAACCCGAGGAACTCGATGCAGAAACTGCCGCCTGGGATGTCGCCGGGTCCGATGCCGGCGCGGTGCACCAATCGGGGTGGCGTTTGCGGAAATAGGTTTCAAGGAATTGCTTGGCCACCGGCGCGGCCACTTCGCCGCCATGCCCGGAATGCTCGCACAACACCACAATGGCGATTTCGGGATTGTCATAAGGCGCATACCCGGCAAACCAGGCGTTTTCTTCGCCAGCTTTGCAATCCTTGCCCCATTCGGCGCTGCCGGTTTTGCCTGCCACGCGCCAGCGCGGATCAAAACCAGCCTTATTCGCGGTGCCCTGCTTCATCTCCACGACGCGCCGAAATCCCTCATTCAGCACTTCGCGAATATGCCGATCCGATGCGGGGGATTTTTGTCCGGGCTGGAGTTTTGGTTTTTCCAGATGGCCGTCTGGATAAATCACCTTGCGCAGCAAATGCGGGCGCATGCGCAATCCGTCCAGATTGGCAACGGCGGCATACGCCGAAAGCAATTGCAGCGGCGAGACGGCAATGAATCCGCCCTGTCCGATGCCAAGCTGAATGACATCGCCATTGACGAGATTCTCCTGGTTTTGACGGGGCATTTGCAAAATGCCTGTTTTCCCGCCCCGTCCAAGATCAACATTGGGCGATTGGCCAAAGCCATAGTCCTGCGCCGCATCGGCCAGCGCCTTCCAGCGAAGCATCTGCGCCAGTTCAAAGAAATATACGTTGCAGGACGAACGCAGCGCGTCATACATGTTGATGGAGTTATGGGAGAACAGGCATTTGAAGCGCGTCTTGTAAAACGACCAGTAATGCCCGCACTCAAAACAGTTGTCGGGTGAAAAGTCCTGTTTTAATGCCGCCGAGGCGGTGACGAGTTTGAACGTGGAGCCAGGGGCATACATGCCATCAATGGCTCGATTGAATGCATCCTGCGGGCCTTCATGCGGCCCCGTATAATCGAAGTCCGGCACGGAGACGAGCGCCAGAATCTCGCCATTGCGCGGGTCCATGGCAATGAGCACTCCGCCGAGCGTTTGCGGCTTGCCCGCCTTGTCCAGCACTTCGCGCGCGAACGGCTGCATCAACTCCGCAGCCCGCATCTGCAATTCGGCATCAAGGGTCAACTCCAAATTGGCGCCGCTGACGGCGGCTTGCTCCACCTCGGGTTCGCCAATGGCACGTCCGTGTGAATCATAGACTTGGTTTTGCCATCCTTTTTCGCCGCGCAGCAAATCGTCGTAATACTTCTCCAAGTTCAATTTTCCGATGCGGTCTCGTTCGGCATCCACGGTGCGCCCGGCCTCGCGTTCGCGCTTTACATCTTCGGGGGACAATTGGCTGATGTAGCCCAGCACGTGGCTGAACACCGGCGAGTTGCTGTGCGCCGTATCATACGTGCGCTCAAATGTTTCCACGACGTTCATCCCCGGCAACTCCAGCGCCTGTCGTTCGGCCACCATGGTTGCCGTTTCCAAGGTCAGCCCTTGCGCCAGCAGAATGCTCAGATAGGGACAATTCAGCGGCTTCTTGTGATCGCGCGGAATGGGCAGTTTGCGCCGGGCAAAAGATGGATCGGGGCGAATGCCGGTCAGTTCTCGAAATCGGGCAATGGAGCGGCTTAGCGTGTCCGAGGTCAGGTTGTGCGGATTCAGGAAAACGCTGTAGGTGATGCGATTGGTCGCGAGTGGATAACCATTGCGATCGGAGATGATGCCACGAGGAGCGGCAATGGATTCGTGGCGCGCATTCTGCTCAATACTGGCGGTGAGGTAATCCTCGCCATGGATCACGCACAAATAAGCCAGGCGCGAGCAGAGGATAAATAGAAACACCGTGCCGAAAATCGCCAGAATTTTCAGACGGCCTGCAAAATAGGGAGTCTCGCGCGCCGTTTCCTGGCGCGGGGGGATGGGTGCATCCATGAGCGTGCTTTGCTTTACGCGCGCGCCAACAGCCTTCGTCAGCGCAATTCTCGCCGGCGGCTCCAAATCAGGCCGTCCAGCTCATATACCGTGGCCGCCCATAGCGCCCATGCCAAGAAGAAAACGAGATATTTTTCATACTGTTCCAAATCCTTATAAAACGTCTGCAAATCCTTGATATACATAATGCCGGAGATCAGCAGGGGGATTGGCAAAATTAGCAGAAACACGAAAATAAGCGAATGGAATAAACCGGCCTTCCGATTGCGGCTGCTTTGGACGGCCGCTTCTTCCTCCTCCGCCGTTTTGTCGGGATAATGGCTCAGCGCCGTCAGGATGTCCGGCACTGAAGCAATCACCGGGTGAATGCTCATATTCGACAAACTGGCCGCTTCATCCAGCACAACCACATTGGTGGGATCCTCAATGGCCACCACCAGTGTTCCATGGTCAACGAGAATGCCGGCCATGCAATTGCGCTCGCAAAAACTTTTCGGCAAACGTCCCAGGTCAAAGGGATCAATCTGAAAATCCTCGAGGGAAACGACTTCCAGCCCGAAGTGTTGCCGGAATAATTCGAGTTTCTTCTGCTCGTTGACCGCTTTCATTTCAAACAGCACATAGCCTAGCGGGCGATCTTCCTCCCGGCGTCGGCGGTTTGCTTCATTCAGGACTTCGCGCGTGACCAAACCATGTTTCAACAACAGATCGGCAACGCTAACGACTGCCTGTTCTTCGGCCATGGCATGCCTTCCTCCAGCCCCGTTACGCGGAGCCATCCCCAAGAATAACTGCACGACAATAACAGGTGAACCAAAAGCAACAACGCTCCCATGTATTTTCTATCCAGTTTGCCGGCAAGTTGTCAAGCATGTCAGACCTTTTCTGGAGAGAAACTCTCATTGTGCTAATTTGGTTATCGTTCAGGTGGGCGGCTCACATGAAAAATAAGAACCATTCCCACTGAAAGCACCAGATTTACTTCTAAAATGACCACAATCAATGCGCAAAGTGCCAAAACGGGGGGCGTGACGTTGACTCTGGCGACAAAACGTGCCACTATGAGCGCGAACGAGAAGGAATTGCGCGTTGCGCCCGCGCAACTGTGCCTCTCCATAGGACCCCAAACAAGGGAGAGGAAAATGGGTAAACGTGTTACAATTACTGACTTGGCGCGAATCACCGGGTTCTCCAAGACCACCATCTCGCATGTTGTCAATAACACGCCTGGTGCCCGCATCCGTCCAGAAACACGGGATATGATCCTGAAATCAGCCCGTGAGCACAATTATGTCCCCAATTTTTTTGCACGCAATATCATCCGCGGGAGAACACATTTTTTAGGTTTTCTGACATATTCCCTGGAAGAGGCTTGCCGAACGGGCGAACTGATCGGCGCCGAGGAAGCCTGCCGGGAATCCGGATGTTATTTGATGCTCTTCAATGGCGGGGGGCAGGACCAGACCGAATCCAAGGTCATTGAAGACCTCGTGCAGCGCGGCATCGAAGGACTCTATGCCTCGCATCTCCAAAATCCACGCGAAGCGCAGGACCGCCTCAGCCAATTCGATATCGACTTGGCACTGGGCCAACCCCCCCAGGGGGAGTTTAGTGCCGATTGCGTCTATGACGAATTGGACCGTGGTTATCATCAACTGTGCGATGCCCTGCGGCAAAATGGCCATTGGTCAGTGGCCTTGGTTTCTCCCGATGGCCACGAGCACAAAGGCCGACGCGAGTCGGCAATGCGTGTCTTCCGGGAGCACGACTTGTCGCTGCAGGAATTCATGGTGGATTCGCCGCAGTCTCTGCATGCGCTGCCGTGGTTTACGCAGCGCGAAAACCTGCCGACCGCCATTATCTGCACCTACACGCCCCTGGCCATGAGTCTGCGCGCATCACTGGCAATCGCTGGATTGCGTGTGCCGGAGGATGTGTCATTCGTCTTGGTGGATGCCGTGCGGGGACTGGCCGTGGAGACGCTTCAATTGACGCAATTGCAGTGGCGGGCACAGGAAACCAGCCGCCTTGCCGTGCAGCGTCTGATCAAGCGTTTATACGGGGAAACCGAGTGTGCTCCGCCGTATGCGAACGAGGCTCTGGAGCCGTATTTCCATTACGGCGCCACGCTGGTCCAGGCGCGCGAGCGCGTCTCGGCCTGAGGCAGGTGCAGTACAGAGCATCGTGAAGCACGATTCCGGAAGTGATTGCCACCCCGGCCGTGGAAGAAATTCGCGGCCGGGTTTTGTTAGTATTGACTTGGAGGCCGCTCGCGCCGATAAATACGACCGTCCTCACATGCCGGGAGTAGCTCAGTCTGGTTAGAGCATCAGATTGTGGATCTGAGGGTCGCCGGTTCGAACCCGGTCTCCCGGCCCAGTTTATTTCTGCTGAATAGCCGCTAGATAAACTCAAGTAGCATGCGGCCAGTGGTGCGCCCCTACTTCACTGTACGCATTCCGTAAAAAATAAATACTGTCAATACTCACTAAGCCCAGTGAGAATTCATCGGGTTCACCTCAGCGATAGCCAATCCAATGCCTTGCGGCGCTTTGCGGCGTGTAGGTCAGGTAACTCGTCCATTGATCCGTGTTTGTGCTAACGCTGCTGTAGGATCGTGCGGGAAACGGGCCGAAAGGGTTGGACATGAACAGCCCTGCACTGGCGCCATTCGTCAAATGGCTGGCTGTAATCAGTTCTGTGTCCAACTGCCAGGCTAAGTAATAGTCTCCTGGCTCAAGCACCAGCGAGTTCGGCGTTCCAGTGCTGATAGATAACGTTCGAAAGGCCTTGGCTTGGGGGACGGTGGCCGCGCCTGATTGCCATAGGCGCGTGAATTGTAAGAAATTGCTGTCCGGCTTGTAAATGGCCATGCGCAACGGCTTGGGGGAGACCTGCACTTTCACTGCGCGAGCAGGAATGCCTTGCGTGCCGAACCAGACGTTCGTCCCGGTGCTGTCCATCACAGCTGAGACTGGCGCTCCATCCGTGGGCAGGAACTTTGTCCCATCGGTGCGAGTGAAGGTGGGCAGATCAACGCGGACAGATCCATCAACCATGCCAAAAATAGCAAAGGTATTGGAGGGATCGATCACGGCGCAGGCCAGGTCGTCTTCATCCTTGTTCATCTCAATTGCGCCCACGCGGGAGAAGTTCGACAGTTGGATTTTGACTACAATCCCCGGCGCGCTGCTGGTGCCGAAATACGCATAGGTTCCGGTGGAATCCACCACGGCGGAATGAAGCAGATATTCCGTAGGTGCAAGCGCCAGCATGCCATCGCGCGTGAAGGAAGCGAGATCCACGCGAATCACCTTGCCGGGCGAGGTATAAGCGCCGAAATAGACTTTCTTTCCTGCAACAAAGGCGGTGCGCAGCGGGCCTTCGCCGCTTTGCAGGGGGGTGCTGGCAATGCGCGTAAAATCGCTCAGGCGCACTTTTACGACCTGGGGCGGATCGGTGTTGCAGCCGAAATAGGCAAAACTGCCCGAGGCATCTATTGCACCACAGGCGATATTGTTCTCGCCCGGGGCAAAGGTCAGCGTTCCCGCTTCGGTAAAATCGGACAGATTGATCTTCACGACTTTGCCTGGACCGCTGAAGCAGCCGAAATAGGCGTACTGCGCCGATGGATCGATTAAAGCACAAGCCGGATCGATAGCGGCGGAATCCGAAAACGTCAATGTGCCGGTTTGCTGCAATGAATTCAAGTCGAAGCGCGCCACTTTTCCTGGCGAGCCCTGCAAGCCGAAATACGCACAATTGTTTGCGGCATCGCGCACAGCCGATTGCGGAGAGCCAGCCCCCCAGGTGAATCGCGTAGCATCCATTCGCCGCATGCCGATGGCCTGGTGCGAGTACATTGCCACCGTGCTGATCTGTGCCTTCTTGGGAAGCGTGATGCGCGTGCCGCGAATGGCGCCGCGCGAGTTTAGGCTGATCCGCTCAATACTGCTTTGCGCAGTGCCATACAAATAATTCCCCTGCGGATCAGCGATAATTTTATCCGAAGATATGGGCACGGTTCCGGCTAGCGTCATGTCGGCCACGTTGACCTTGGCGATATCCATCCTTGTTTCAATATAGGTAGTCAGATATGCGAATTGGCCTGAGGAATCGATTAAGCCTCCACTGAGGCTGCCCAGGCCGGGGTCGCTGAGTTTGCTCACGCGTGAGAAGGTGGACAGGTTGATCTTGGTTAAACCAGGTGAACTGGCACGGGTTCCGAAGCAGTATAGAAACCTCCCCAATGGGTCGATCGCGCAATAATTCGCCACGTCATCGGCAGGCAATTGCAGTGAGCCGCCGGAACTAAAATCACTCAAGCGGATGCGGCTGATCACCGCGGGAGGACCAGGGCTAACAAAATAGCCGTATTCGCCGCTCGGATCCATTGCCGCGCCGGAGATGCGACTGCCCAACGTGAAGGAATCCACGCGCTGCATGGCTTGTAAATCGAATCGAACGATTTTATAAAAGCCTTTGCCATTGAGAGTGGTTTCCAGAAATGCGTAGCGCCCGCTTGGCTCAATAATCCCATAAAAACTGAACGTCTCATCGCTGGCCAGGCTGGCCGACTGCTCGATCTGCAAAGTTGCGCGGCTAATCTTCAAAATAGTGGCCGGCTGATCCAAGGCCGGGCTGATGGCCATGTATAGGAAATCCTTATTGGGACCGACTAGCAATTGCGTGGGCGTAATGCCACTTGGAAGAGTAACCGTCCTTGTTCTTGACCCAGACACAAGATCAATCTGAGCCAGGAGGGCATCTGGATTGGGATAGTCAAAACAGAAGCCGTCACGCCCTTCCGCGTCCGTGACGAAGGCTCTTGGCTGCTGCATTTGACGAGCAAAGTAAAAATTGGATACGGGGCTAAAGGCGGCCAGATTGACATAATACAGAGCGGCCGGATCAATGCCTTCGGTGCCGAAATAGGCAATGGTGCCATTGCCATTGATTGCCCCACAAAAGGGGTATGCCCCTGTGCTGTTGGGCAATTCTTTCTCATCGCTGATGAGGAATGTCGTTAGGTCCAACTTTTCAATCCTGGCCGTGGAGCCGCTGTTGAACACGCCAAAATATGCATAATAGCCATTGGGATCCATGATGCCCGACCAGATGGTTGCTGTCTTGGCTGACAGGCCCACTGATCCAATGCGCTTAAAATCCGATAAACGAATTTTAATAATAGGGCCGCCGCCGACATTGCATCCGAAGTAAAGGTATGTATCCATTGGATCGATTAACGCGACATACAAGACATACTCATCCACGGGCAGGACGATAGTCGCTTGGCGGGTGAACGTGGCGAGGTTGATTTTGATGACGCTGGCTGGGCTATTGGTTGTGCCCGCGTACAGGAATTGTCCCGCATGATCTATTGCCAATGCATACGAATTGGTTTCATTGCTGTTCAGGGACAGCGTGGCAGCAATGGTCATATTCGAGAGATTGATCTTTTCGACGAGCGCGGGAATGCCATAAACAGAGATATAGCCATACGTTCCCGCGGGATCCATCGCGCCGCCGGTGACGGGGAAAGCTACGCCAAAATCCAGCGATGATATGCGAACCAAATCGCTGGTGCGGATCTTCAGAAGGCGGGAACTTGCGCCGGATAATCCCAGGTAGATGTAGGCGCCCGCCGGATCCAGGAGCATGACGGCCGTGGAGCGCTCATCCACATTTAAGCGTAATTCAGCCAATTGCACCGGGTAGAACCCGCCGCTGGTGTCCAGTTTGAGCACTCTGGGCCGCTGGTCGCCTGTTACGATGTAGAGGTATTTTTTCTGCGAATCAAAAACCATGGCGCGGGGGAATTCCGCATCCAGCGGAATATAGCCCGCGCTGGTGAGCGCCAGGTCAGGTAATTCGGGGGTGCCGATGGTTTGCACGCCCGCAATCTGGGTGGCTGAAAGAGCTCTGCCGCAGATCCAAATGATGGCAAGGCATAGACAGATGATCCGCTGGAATTTCATGATTCATCAACCTGCAAGGGGAAGATTGCATTGGCCGGGGGCTGCACGGCATCGGCTAAAGCATTGGCTTCATTTCACTTGCTGCCTCTTTGAGATCGCGTCATCACATAACTGCAGCAATGCTGAACACAGGACAATTTGGGTCGCAAAATGCAATTTCAATGCCGAACTTCTGGTTCGGAGCATTCTGTTCTTTTTGGGAAGTGGTGCTTCTGATATGACTTCGTAATTCCTTAGCAGAGGAGTTCTTGCGCTCATGGCTGCCCGTCCCAATATCTTGTTCCTGCTCAATGATCATCAGGCCTATTACCGTCATGGCTGGGATGGCGGGCCGATTGTTCGTCGTCCATATTTTGATCAACTCGCCAGCGAGGGTGTCTCGTTCAATCGCTGCTATTGTCCTTCACCGCTTTGCGGTCCTGTGCGCCGTTCATTGCTGACAGGTCTTTATCCGCATGCGCATGGAGAAACGAAAAACAATGTGGATGCGCCATTCGCGCAAGAGACATTGCCGGAAATGCTCGCCCGTGCTGGCTATCGCAATTATCACTTCGGCAAGTGGCATGCGGGGCCGGGGACAGCCATGGATCACGCCTGCGAAGGCTACTGTCCTCCGGGCTATGCCAATCCGTACATAACGCCAGAATATGATGAATATTTGAAAAAATATAACCTGCCGCCGGCACTGCATCTAATCGAGCAGACGTATGAACCGGCGACTAATCTGAAAGGTGAACCCAATCCGATGCATGCCGGTTGGATTGGGCGATTCTTAAAAAATAATCTGCAGGAGAATTGTTGCGGGCTGACGCTGACGCCGAAGGAAACACATGAAGCCTTCTTTCTGGCGCAGCTTGCTTGTGATCAGTTGATGAAAATTGCCTCACAAAAGAATAGCGAGCCTTTTTGCATGCAGGTGCATTTCTGGGGGCCGCATCAGCCCTTCTTTCCAACATGGGAATATGCGTCGCAATACAATCCGGATGATATTCCCGAATACGGCAACTTTGCTGATGACCTGTCCACCAAGCCCGAGCATTACCGCATGGAGCAATGCCCGCCACTGTCTGAGAAGAAGCGCCTCATTGTGCCCAATCCGCTGCCTTGGAGCGAATGGGCGCGCACGCTGGCGCGAGTGTATGCGCACATCACCATGGTTGATGATGCCGGTGGCATGATTCTGAATAGACTGGAGGAACTTGGGCTTACTCAGAATACACTGGTCATTTGGACCACGGATCATGGGGATGCCGTGGCTTGCCATGGCGGGCATTTCAACAAGCAGTCCTATATGCCTGAGGAAATGGTGCGCGTGCCGCTGGCGATTCGCTATCCGGGAGAAATTCAGGAAGGCGCCACCAGCGAGGCATTGGTGGATCTTCTCGATGTTCCAGCCACAATCTTGCAGGCAGGCGGGACTTCATTTCCTGATCCGATACATGGCGAAAGTTTGCTTCCCTTGTGCCGCGGCGAACAGAAGCATTGGCGCAAGGATATGCTCATTGAAACGCACGGCATGGGCCCCAATGACAGCCATGTCGGCCGGCTTGTGGTGAATGAGAGATATAAATATGTGTGGAATCCGGGGGAGATTGAGGAACTGTATGACTTGCAGGAAGATCCTTATGAATTGAAGAACTTATGGAATGATCCAACCCACCAATCGCTGCTGGAGCACATGCGCGAACGGCTGAAGTATTGGCAGGAATCTACGAATGATCCGATCAGAATGTAGGTTGGGTCTCCGACCCGACACTGCTATGTATTGCGCTAAAATTTAATAGCGGTAAAAGGCACTCAAAAAGTTTCTAAGCAACCCTCTATGGCTTCGTATAAATTGGCCAATAATTCCTCGAATGTCTCTCCTTGAGTGGCACAGCCGGGCAAGGCCGGCACTTCCGCCCAGTAACCGCCTTCTTCAGCTTCATGAACAACAACTTTAATCTTCATCGTTTCCCGCTCCGTTTGCCTGCTGAAGAGCAGTATAAACCCTTGCTCAACAAAATCAGAACTCTTTCTTACGGCTCCAACCCCGCCTCCGCAAACTCCACCGCGCGAAACACGGCTGAAGCCTTATTGACCGTTTCCTGCCATTCGGCGGAGGGATCGGAATCGGCCACGATCCCGCCACCCGCCTGCACGTAGCCAATGCCTTCCTTGATGACAATCGTGCGAATCGTGATGCAGGTATTGACGTTGCCATTAAAGGCGAAGAAGCCCACGCATCCGGCATAAGGCCCGCGGCGCACATTTTCGCATTCATCGATGATTTCCATGGCGCGAATCTTCGGTGCTCCCGAAACGGTGCCATGCGGGAAGGTGGCTTTTATGGCATCGAAGCCTGTCAGACCCGGACGCAGCACGCCTTTGATTCCTGATGTAATGTGCATGACATGGCTGTAGCGCTCCACGGTCATCAGGTCTTCGACCTCGACGGTCCCGAATTCCGCCACGCGCCCGACATCATTGCGTCCCAGATCTACAAGCATGATGTGCTCGGCGCGTTCTTTCGGGTCGGCCAGCAGTTCCTTCTGCAAGCGCGCATCATCGGCCTCATCGCGACCGCGCGGACGCGTGCCGGCAATAGGGCGGATGCGCAATTCGCGCCCCGTGACCTTGCACAGAATTTCTGGGCTGGAGCCAATTAGCCGCAGGTCGCCAAATTTCAGATAGAAATTATACGGCGAGGGATTGATCGCCCGCAGCGCGCGATAGACATCGAAACTGTCACACCGCACGGGGCGCGCGAATCGCTGCGAAAGCACGATCTGAAACGCATCGCCCGCATGAATGTATTCGATGCACTTGCGAACGGAGGCTTCGTACTCCTCGCGCGTAAAATTGGATCGGAATTGCGCCGGCACTGTGTCGGTACTATCGGGCAGAGGTTCCTTTGTTTTTTCACGCAATAGCGGCCGCGCCAGGCGTTCCTTCAAGACTTGCAGTCGATGGCAGGCTTCGTCATAGACGGTGTCGGGGTCCTGGTTCACAAAGGCATTGGCAATAAGGATCATGCGCCGCTTCACGTGGTCGAAAACCACCAGCGTCTTGGCGATCATGAAAAAGCAATCAGGCAAGCGCAAATCATCGGGATTTGTATCGGGCAGTTTTTCCAGCGTGCGCACCGTGTCATAGCCGATATAACCGACGGCCCCGCCGTTAAAAGGCGGCAGCGCCGGATCATCCACCGGTTGATAGCGCTTCATGAAATCCTGCAGGGCATCCAGAGGCGGGCCATTGACCGAAAATCCATCAACATCGGAAGTATATTGAATTTGCACCTCATGGCCTTTGCACTTGAACAGCGCGCGCGGATCGGCGCCGAGAAACGAATAGCGCCCGATCTTCTCGCCCTGCTCCACGCTTTCCAGCAGGAAGGCGTATTCGGCATCATGAAACTTTTTGAAAGCCGAAACGGGCGTCTCCAAATCGGCCAGCACTTCCTGATAGACAGGGATAAGATTGCCCTGCTTGGTCTTCTGGTGAAATTCTTCGCGTGATGGATAGGTGACACTCATAGCTGTCTCTCTTTATGCGCCATAAACCTTCTTTGGATCAAATACCGGCTCGCCAATCGTTTCCAGTCCCGCGGGCGTAAACTTCCTGTAATAGCAACTGCGATACCCGGTATGGCAGGCGGCGTTGCCGATTTGATGAATGCGCAGCAGCAGACTGTCATTATCGCAATCAATGAACAGCCCGCGCAATTCCTGCACATTGCCCGAACTTTCACCTTTAAACCAGAGTTTCTGGCGCGAGCGGCTCCAGTAATGCACCTTGCCAGTCTCCAGCGTGCGTTGCAGGGCATCGCGATTCATAAAGGCCTGCATCAGAATGTCGCCGGTGGCGTCATCCTGCGCGATGGCGCAAATCAAGCCATTGCCATCAAATTTTACGGTATTGAGAAAATCCTCCAGGACCTTGTCCACAGCTTCACATCCTTTTTCTGACAAAATGTTGCGATAGACTTACTCAACAAATGCAGGGTGGGTCAAGATTGACGCGCAAATGAGTCTGCTAAAGCGCCTGTGGCACAGCCGCCCTCGGCTGTGGTCTGATCAATGTGACAGAGCCCTTTTCGGCTGTTGTTTTTGAATGTGGCACAGCCGCCCTCGGCTGTGATTGCTTTTAACTCGCTCCCATATGTTATTTGAAAATCCAATGAGCCTGCCGATCAGGAGATCGGCGTTCCCAGGTGGAGACCTCACTCAGCGGAATGCTTCTTGTTCATTTCGAATTAGCGCCTGCTAAATTCCCATCTGGAGGCATCGAATGAAAAGCGTGTATGCAGTTGCGGCTATTTTATTTATGAGCGCGGGAATGGTTTTGTATCAGGCCCAAAGCGCGGACAATGAGATGATGAAATCGGATCATATGACGGCGCAAGACAGCAACCAGTCAGCCCCATCCATGTCGCCGCAGCAGATGAAAGCGCACATGCGCATGATGAACAAGATGATGACGCAGCAGCTGCAACCGGCGGATGAGAACTATGATCAGCGCTTTCTGGACATGATGATTTTGCATCACCAAGGCGGAGTAGCCATGGCCAAGGATGCCGTCGAAAAGGCGAAGCATCCAGAAGTCAAGGAAGCGGCACAAAAGATCATTGATTCGCAAGAGAAGGAAAT
>Ga0116193_1001794_pt1 | contig 17167 bp, 15 predicted proteins | sample AD_UKC115_MetaG_FD_89892 | JGI IMG/M metagenome (GOLD analysis project Ga0116193, IMG submission 89892) | Active sludge microbial communities of municipal wastewater-treating anaerobic digesters from Hong Kong - AD_UKC115_MetaG | ecosystem: Engineered > Bioreactor > Anaerobic > Digestate... | reverse complement strand
TGCTCGGCGCCTGCGTGAACGCACCGAAGCGTCTCGCCTACGACAGGGAGGCGCATGCGGAGATCGGCAGCCTCACGGTCCTGCCGATGCGCCACTCCGAGATCGGCGTCTACATCGCCAACAACCCGGGTTACAACTTCGGCATGATTGGCGCACTGATCGCGGAAGCCGATCGCGCCACCAAGCGATCTTGGCTGCAGGAACAGGCACGTGCCGCGGGTTTCGACCATCTCGCCATTTTCCGCGAAACGCTCGAACGCGAGCTTGCGAGCCGCGGTTATGCCGTGACCTGGCAGATGCCCGTCGCGGAAGCGGCAGCCATGAAAACGCCACGCGATTACTGGGGACTGCGCCGTCGCTATGCCTCCGCGACCAGTGACGCACAGCTCGACGTGAACTTCGATTTCGTCGGCTATGCGGCCGCCGGCAGTGGCCCCGATGCCCCTTACCGCCCCACGGTCGTGGTGACGGCCCGTCTGCTCGATCGCGATGCGAAGAGCGTGCTGTTCGAGGACAACATCGTCTACAACCCGGTGTTCCCGCTCGTGGCGGAAGGCATCACGATCAATGCCGACGATCGCTACCGATACCCGAACTTCGACAGCCTCAAGCAGGCCGGACCGGACGCCCTCGAAGGTCTGCGCCTCGCCTTCGAGGCGACTGCCGCCGAACTCGCGAGGCAGCTCTGATGAACCCGCATAGCGCTCTCCGACAGGGCGCCGTTTGAGTGGCGCTGATGCTGGCCGCGGGCACGTGCCGCCTGCAAGCCGCGCCCTGCGCGGAGCGCATTTCCGACCTTGCAGCACAGGCGCTTCCGGCGTCGAGGCCGGGCCGTGCGGCCGAGGCGGAATACGATTTCGGCAAGCTGTCCGGCTGCCTGCGCAGTGAGCACGACGAGCGGCGGGTGCTCGTCCTCGCGCTCGGCGAATACGCGCCTCCGCTGGAGATCCGGCTGACCTCCAAGGCTTCCGGCGAGGCGGTTCTGCCGGCGGAGGTCGATGTCGTCAGCCATGCCGGCGAACGGCTGGCGCATTACCCGTTCGAGACGTTCAGAAAGCGCGGAGCCGACTATTCCGCCACCCTGTTCATCAACGCGCCGGAGGCTCGCGAGGGCTATATCGTGGTGCGGGCCAGTGCGGCCGATCTCGGGCGGACGAGCCGGCTCGTCGCAGGCAAGCGCGTCACGAATCTCGTGGTGACGCCGCAATCGTTCGGCCTCTATGCCGACGGCACCGAACGGCACAGCGAGACGCCGTTCGCCGAAGCCGGCGTGGTGGAAGTCCGCATCGAACCCGCGACGGCTCGCTCCGTACCGGCACCGCCGCGCTGATCCGCACCGCGCCAAGCGCGATGCAACCGTACTGTCACCGCATCGTCACCGCGGCGGAACAGCGCCCGGCCAGAGTGCCCGCGTCGCACTCCGGAGCGGGCCGATGCGCATCGCCCTCGTCAGCGAAACCTATCCTCCCGAGGTCAACGGCGTCGCGCTGACCGTGCAGGCGCTGGCGCGCGGACTCGCCGCACAGGGCCACGCGATCGAGATCGTACGCCCGCGCCAGCCTGCGGATCCGGGTGCCGAGTCCGGCATTTCGAGCCTGCTGACGCGCGGCGCGGCGCTGCCGCGCTATCCAGGCCTGCGCTTCGGGCTGCCCGAGGGACACCGGCTCACCGCGCGCTGGCGCGAATGGCGGCCGGATGCGGTGTATGTCGCGACCGAGGGGCCGCTCGGCAGATCCGCGCTGCGCACCGCACGCCGGCTCGGCCTACCCGCCTGTACGGGCTTCCACACGCGCTTCGACGACTTCGTGCGGCACTACGGTCTCGGCCTGCTCACACCGCTGGTGTTCGCCTGGCTGCGTCGCTTCCACGGTCGTGCGGCGGCGACGCTGGTACCGACCCGCGAGCTGGTCGAATTCCTCACCGCCCGCGGTTTTCGCCATGTGCGCATCCTGCGCCGTGCGGTCGACACGAGCCTGTTCACGCCGGCACGCCACGATCCCGCGCTGCGTGCGGCCTGGGGACTCGCTGCGGACGACGTCGCGGTCGTGCATGTCGGCCGTGTCGCTGCCGAAAAGAATCTCGCCCTGCTCACCCGCGCCTTCCGCGCGATCCAGCGCGAATGTCCAACCGCGCGCTGTGTGATCGTCGGCGATGGCCCGGCGCGTGCCGCACTTGAGTCGGCCAATCCAGATTTCGTCTTCGCCGGCATGCGGCATGGCGAGGATCTCGCCCGCCATTACGCCAGCGGCGACCTGTTCCTGTTTCCAAGCCTGACTGAAACCTTCGGCAACGTCACGCTCGAAGCGATGGCGAGCGGACTGGCCACGGTGGCGTTCGACTACGGCGCGGCCCGCGAGCACATCGCGCACGGTCTCGACGGCCTGCGCGTGACGCGCGGCGACGAGGCGGAGTTCCTCGCGGCGGCCAGCCTATTCGCGCGCGACGCACAGCGCCGGCGCGCGGCCGGGCGCCTGGCGCGCGAGGCTGTGCAGGCACTGAGCCCGGATGCGGTCATCGCCGCATTCGTCGAAATCCTGCGTTCCCTCACCGTGGACACCGTCGATGAGCACTGCGGAAGTCTGGAATCGCCTCGCGGCATCTAGCGGTGAATGGCGCGTTTGCCTGTCGGCGAACCGCTGGGGTGCGCGCCGCGCGATCACCCGGTTCTTCGGCCTCGTCAGCCGTCTCGGCGACGGTGTGTTCTGGTACGCGCTGATGGGTGCGCTCGCCGTTGCCGGTGGCACGCACGGCGTGAAGGCGGCGCTGCACATGGCAGCGACCGGGCTGGTCGCGCTCACGCTCTATCGTCGCCTGAAGCGCTGGACACGCCGGCCGCGTCCGTTCCGCAGCCACGCCGGAATCGTCGCGCACGTGCCGCCGCTCGACGAGTTCAGCCTCCCGTCCGGCCATACCCTGCACGCCGTCGCCTTCACGCTCGTCGCACTCGCCTACTTTCCGGCGCTCTGGCCGATCCTCGTGCCGTTCTCGCTGCTCGTCGCCGCCTCGCGCGTGGTGCTCGGGCTGCACTATCCGAGCGATGTGCTCGCCGCGAGCCTGATCGGCACGCTGCTCGCCAGCGTCTCGCTGTGGCTCGTGCCGGGGGCGAGCCTGTTCGCCTGAGCGTATATGCGGCGCTCAGCCGCGCAGCACGCGTGCCCTCGCAACGTCCGGACGGAGCTGCCGGCCCCAGTCCGCGGCATTCGCCACCTGGCCGTGTTCGCGCACGCGCACGAGCAGGTCGAGGTCGATGTCGGTGACCAGCCATTCGCTGTCGTGTGCGGCGCACGCGACCAGGCCATCCGGCGGCAGGCCGCGATCGCTCGGCGCATAGACCGCGGCGATGCCGGTGTTGATATCGAGCGCCGGGCTCCACGGCGCCACGCCGGCCGTCACGGCCTGCGCCACATAGACCTGATTCTCGAGCGCCCGCGCCATGCCGCCGACCCGGACGCGGGTCGCGCCGGCCGGCGTGTCGGTACAACTCGGCAAGAGGATCAATCGCGCCCCGGCCTCGCACTGGGCACGCGCATACAGCGGGAATTCGCTGTCGTAACAGACGTTGACGGCGAGCCGCCCGAAGGCGGTGTCGAACACACACAGCTCATCGCCGGGCTCGATCACGCCTGCCTGCCGCTCGAATCCGGTCAGCGTGAGCTTGTCCTGCCACAGACAATCACCGTCAGGCGTGAACAGCAGCGCGCGGTTGCGGTAGCGGCCATCCGGCTGGGCGTGCAGGAAGGTACCTGCCAGCAGGTACAGGCCATGCCGGCGCGCCTCCGTCGCGAACAAATCGACATAGGCCGGGTGATACGCCTGCAGTGCGGCGAGCGAGCGCACGAAGTCGCCACGCACCTCTGCCTCGAACATCGCCGCGAGTTCGAGCGAGAGGTACTCGGGCCAGACCACGATGTGCACGCCGGCGGCGGCATGCCGCTCGATGGCCGCCTGAACGCGTGTGGCGAACGCATCGAAATCCGCTGGCTCTCCGATCAGCCACTGGGCGAGCGCGAGACGCACGATCATGCCGATGGCTCCAGGTCGCGCAGCCAGAAGCGCAGGCGATGGCGGCTCGGCGCGTCGCGGCCGATCTCCTGCCAGTCGAGTTCGCAGAACATGTCGTCCTGACGCCGGTAGCCGCGCTTCGACCACAACGCGTCGTTGTCGCGATGCCCGACCGGCCGGCGCGGATCGTCCGGCGCACGCTCGACCGCACAGAACGCGGTCGTCGTGAAGCCGCCGAGCCGGCGCGCGCAGGCCTCGCGCTCGTCGAAGAAGCGATGGCCGAGACCACGGCCGCGATAAGCGGGCAACAATACCGACTCGCCGAAATAGAAAACCTGCTCGAGCGGGATGCCGTGTTCGCGAAAAGGCTGCTGGAAGGATGCCGTCTCGTCGGCGATCGGAATCGCGGTCGAAGCACCGACGACCCGATCGCCATCGAAGGCCAGCACGAACAGGCTGCGCGGCGAGCGCGCATACGTGGCGAGGTAGTGCGCCTCGTAGGCCCGGTCGCCGTCATAGAGGTAGGGCCAGTCGCGGAACACCGCAATGCGCAGCGCGGCGACCGCATCGAGATGCGGCGCGACCTCTGTACCGCGACAGGTCTGTATCTGCATGGCGTCGTCGATGTCGGCAGAGCGCGGCACAGTCACCGCAGCTGGCGATTGTGGCATGGCTGGCCGGACTTTCCGGTCGTCACGGACGCTGCCCACGCCTCGGCCAGCATGGTCGTCGCCGTCGCCATGCCGACGGCATCGGCCGGCGCAATTCAGGCGTGCGCGCCGATCCCGGTACATCGCGTCCGATGCGCGCCTTACGGCCCATCGCCAGGGCATCGACCCGCAGGCATTCCGGTAGCCACAGCAAAGCGGCGACGGCGCGCTTGACAGGGCGGCGCCCGACAGCAAACAATCAAATGCGATTCATTCTCATTCGCAATTCAGAATCGCATCAGCCGTCCGTACCCATGCCTCCGTCGATCCATTCCATACGCCACCCCATCGCGTGGCTCGCGGCCATTGCCTGTCTCCTGCCTGGCATGGGCCTCGCGGTCTCCGCACCGACGCCCGCCTCGCTCGGCAGGGCGATTTTTGCTGATCCGGGCCTGTCGGCCTCGGGCGCGATGTCCTGTGCGAGCTGCCACTCGCCGGCGCATGCGCATGCCTCGCCGAGTGAGGGACTCGTGCCGCCCGGTGGCCCCGGACTGGACGTGCCGGGTTTCCGCACTGCGCCTTCGCTGCGCTATCTGGACATGACGATGCCGTTCGGCTTCGACAAGGAAGGCACGCCGGTCGGCGGCATGAACCGCGATGGTCGCGCCAATTCGCCGCTCGAACAGGCCGCACGCCCCTTCACCGCGCCGCACGAGATGGCGAATGCCTCGCCGGCCGAGGTCGTCGCCAAGGTCGAGCACGCGGCCTATGCCGACGACTTCCGTGCGGTCTACGGCGCGAACGTGTTCGCCGACACTGAAGGCGCATTCTTCCGCATCCTGTTCTCGATCGAGCAGTACGAACGCACGGCACGCGAATTCCGTCCGTTCGATTCGAAGTACGACGAGTTTCTGCGCGGCCGCCTGCGTCTGAGCCCGCTGGAGCTGCGTGGCCTCGCGCTGTTCAACCGCCCGGACAAGGGCAACTGCGCCGCCTGTCATCCGAGCGCACGCGGTGCGGACGGCTCGTTTCCGCTGTTCACCGATTTCACTTTCGACGCACTCGGTGCGCCGCGCAACCCGGCGATACCCGCGACCGCCGATCCGGACTATTACGACCTCGGCCTGTGCGGCCCGGATCGCATCGACCTCGCCAACCGGCGCGACCTGTGCGGTGCGTTCAAGGTGCCCACGCTGCGCAACGTCGCCACGCGGCATGCGTTCTTCCACAACGGCGTGTTCCGCTCGCTGAGCGAGGCCGTGCGCTTCTACGCGCGCCGCGACACGAACCCCGAGGAGTTCTACCCGCGCGACGCGAACGGCGTCGTGCAGAAGTTCGACGACCTGCCGCCCGCACTGCGCGGCAATGTCAACACGCTGGAAGTGCCGTACGACCGCAAGCCCGGCCAGACGCCGCGTCTCGACGAAAGCGAGATCGCCGCGATCGTCGCCTTCCTGCACACCCTCACCGACGGCTACGACCCGCGCACGGATACCGCCGATCCGGCGCGCAGCCTCGGCCACGACGATTGACCTGACGGAGCAACCCGATGACCCGTACCCGAATCGCCGCGGCGCTCGCCGCGATCCTCGCCTTCGCACCGCTCGCGCAGGCCGATGACGCCGGCCTGCGCAGCGAAGTCGCCGAACTGCGCGCCCAGTTGCAGGCCCTGCAACGGGAGATCGCCACGCTGCGCCAGGAGCGCGCGCCCGTCACCCCGGCATCGGCCGCATCGGCTGCCGCGGTGCCGGCACCTGCGACGGCCGAGGACCGTGCGAACCGCGATTCCGGCACGCAGCTCACCGGCTATGCGGAACTCAACTACAACCGACCGACCGCGAAAGCCGCGGCCGCACAGGCCGACCTGCGTCGCGCAGTACTCGGCTTCACGCACCGCGTGGACGACACGACGCGCATCGTCGGCGAATTCGAATGGGAACACGCGATCGTCTCGGCCGATGACAAGGGCGAAGCGGCGGTCGAACAGCTCCTGATCGAGCACGAGATCCATCCCTCGCTCGGCCTGCGCGCGGGTCTGATGCTGATGCCGCTCGGCCTCCTCAACGAGCGCCACGAGCCGCCGACCTATTACGGCGTCGAGCGCAACTTCGTCGAGACCGCGATCATCCCGAGCACCTGGCGCGAGGGCGGCGTGGCGCTGTACGGGACCACGGCGGCGGGCTTCAGCTGGAGCGCCGGTCTCACCACCGGCTTCGACCTCGGCAAATGGGACGCGACCTCCGACGAGGGCCGCGAATCGCCGCTCGGCAGCATCCATCAAGAAATGCAGCTTGCCAAGGCACGTGATCCGTCGCTGTTTGTGGCGGGCAACTGGCAGGGCATTCCGGGTCTCACGCTCGGCGGTGGCGTGTTCACCGGCAAGCTCGCCCAAGGCATGGAGAAGTATCCGGCCGCGGATGCCCGGCTCGTGCTCGCCGAAGCGCATGCACGCTGGCAGAGCGGCCCGTTCGACGTGCAGGCTCTGTATGCGCACGGTCACATCAGCGATACCGAAGCGCTGAACCTGACCCTGCTCGGCAACCCGACGCCGGTGCCCGAGTCGTTCTGGGGCGGCTACGTGCAGGGTGCGTGGAAGGTGTGGGAACGGGATGATTCCTCGCTCGCACCGTTCCTGCGCTACGAAGCCTTCAACACCGCGGCGGCCTACGCGCCGGCACCGATCGGCCTCGCTCCGGATACCGCGCCGGCCGAGCACGTCTGGACGATCGGTGCGAACTACTGGCTCAATCCGAACATCGTGTTCAAGGCTGATTACCAGCACTTCGACGTCGACGACACGAAGAACCGCTTCGATCTCGGCATGGGCTACATGTTCTGAGTCGTACGGGCCGCGTGGCAGGCGCCATGCGGCCCGCAACCGGAGCCATGACGATGCGAGCCCGCTGGCTGCTTCCCCTCGGCACCGTGCCCGCGCTGCACGCGGCGTATGCCGCGCAGTATCTGAGCATCGAGGACGCGCAGCGCGCGGCGTTCCCGGAGGCCGTCTCGTTCGCCACCCTCGCGCCGCCGACATCGGCCGTGCAGGCCTGGGCCGCCGGCGAGAGCAGCGGCGCAGCGCCGGTCCGCGCGCCCAAGGTCTGGGAAGCGCGCAGCGCGGACGGTGTGCTCGGCTGGCTGCTCGTCGATCGCGTGATAGGCAAGACGGAACTGATCACCTACGCGGTCGCGCTGGACCGTGCGGGCCGCATCCTCGCGCTCGACGTGCTCGAATACCGCGAGACACACGGCAGCGAAATTCGTCTGCCGGCCTGGCGCCGGCAGTTCATCGGCAGGGATGCCGCGCATCCGCCGGTATTCGGCAGCGACGTGCGCAACATCTCCGGTGCGACGCTGTCGTGCCGCCATGTCACCGAGGGCGTGCAGCGTCTGCTGCGCTTCCAGCAAGCCGTGCTGGCCGGAGCCGCGCATGGCTGAGCCGGCATCGATCTGGATCGCGCGTGTACGGCCATGGCTCGGCACGCTCGTCGAGATCCGCGTCGCCAGTACCGATGCGGTCGGCGCGCTCGCGGCGATCGATGCCGCGTTCGCGCGCATCGCCGCCCTGCACCACCGACTGAGCTTTCATGCAGCGGACAGCGAGCTCGCGCATCTGAACCGCGAGGCGGCGCGCCGGGCGGTGCGCGTGCATCCCGACACCGCAACGGTGCTGCGTGCCGCGCTGTGTATAGCCGCCGATTCGCAAGGCGCCTTCGATCCGACGATCGCCGCGCGGCTCGTCGAACGCGGCGCGCTGCCCGCGCCGGACGCGTCGCCGGCCGATGCCAGCGCGAGCTGGCAGGACGTGCGCATCGACGCGGCCGATCGCGTGCTTTTCCGGCGTCCGCTGTGGCTCGATCTCGGCGGGATCGCCAAGGGCCACGCGGTCGATTGCGCGGTCGCGACCCTGCGCGAACGCGGCATCGCGCAAGGCATCGTGAATGCCGGCGGCGACCTGCGCGTATTCGGCCATGCGGCCGAGGTGATCCATCTGCGCGGCACGGCGGCCGATACCGGCGCGCCGGCACTGGAACTCGCCGATGGTGCGGTGGCGACCAGCAGCGCGCAGGACCACCCGCCGCGCGACGAGCCGCTCGCACGCAGCGCGGTGCATCTGCATGGACGGCGCCGGCGGCGGGTGCCGCCCGGGCGCACCGTCGCCGTGCTCGCCGCACGCTGCATGATCGCCGACGCCCTGACCAAGGTACTGATGGCCGATCCGATCGCCGGCCGGCTGCTGCTGCCGCGCTACGCCGCAAGCGCCTGCATCCATGACCGCGACGGCGGCTGGCGGCTGATCGAGGGCCACGCATGACCGGGCGTCGGAGCCATGTCGATCGCGCCGCCCCGCGGCTCTCGAAGGGCCATCGCCGGCTGGTCTACACGATCACCACAGTCGCCTGGTCGACCGGCTCGGCCTGGTTGCTGTTCCACTACGCGCTGCGCCTGCCCGGCGCATTCGGCGACATTCCGCATCCGCTCGAAGCCTGGTGGCTCAAGCTGCACGGCGCTGCGGCATTCGCCGCGCTGTGGCTCGCCGGTCTGCTGTGGGGCCGGCACGTGGTCTGGGCGTGGTCCGCGGGCCAGCGGCGGCGCAGCGGCGGCGGCCTGGCCGCGGCCTTCGGCGTACTCTCGTTGACCGGTTACCTGCTCTACTACGTCGCCGATGATCGCCTGCGCGGCGCGTCTTCGATCACGCACTGGATGCTCGGTCTGGCGCTGCCACTGCTGCTCGGCATCCACGTTTGGAAGGTGCGGCAGTCGCGACGGCACGTGCTGCCGCACGCCTGAATGGCCACGTTCAGGCGAGCCGCACGCGGCCGAGCCGCAACGCGCTGGTGACGACCGATACGGAACTCAGGCTCATCGCCAGCGCGGCGATCATCGGCGAGAGCAGCCAGCCGGTCAGCGGATACAGGAGGCCGGCCGCGATCGGCACGCCGAGGCTGTTGTAGGCGAACGCAAGGAACAGGTTCTGACGGATGTTGCGCACCGTCGCGCGCGACAGTGCCCGTGCGCGCAGGATCGCCGCGAGATCGCCCTTGACGAGCGTGACGGCGGCACTCTGCATGGCGATGTCGGTGCCCGTTCCCATCGCGATGCCGACATCCGCGGCGGCGAGCGCCGGCGCGTCGTTGATGCCATCGCCGGCCATCGCGACACGGTGTCCGGCGCGCTGCAGGCGCTCGACCTCGGCGGCCTTGTCGGCCGGCGTGACCTCGGCATGCACCGTCGCGATGCCCAGCTCGGCCGCGACCGCCCGTGCGGTTCGCGCATTGTCGCCGGTCATCATGACGAGGCGCAGGCCATCGTGCGCCAATGTCCGCACCGTGTCAGTCATGCCAGCACGTATCCGGTCGGCGACGGCGATGAGGCCCGCGAGCCGCCCATCGACGGCGAGCAGCATCACCGTCGCGCCAGCATCGCGCAGCGCCTCGGCGCGCGCGGCGTTCTCCGCATCGACCGTGACGTGGGCCTCGGCCATGAGGCGCACATTGCCGAGCGCGAGCCGATGTCCCTCGACACGGCCGGTCACGCCGCGTCCTGTCGGTGCGAGGAAGTCCTCAACATCTGCCAGGGCGAGTCTTTCCGCTTCCGCCGCGGCGACGATCGCACGCGCGAGCGGATGCTCGCTCGCGCGCTCCAGCGAGGCGGCGAGGCGCAACACTTCGTCGCGCGCGAAGCCGTTCAGTGCCACGACCTCGCGCAGGCTCGGCCGGCCTTCGGTCAAGGTGCCGGTCTTGTCGATCACCAGCGTGTCGACGGCACCGAGCGCCTCGATCGCCGCAGCGTCACGGAACAGCACACCGAGCCGCGCACCGCGGCCGCTCGCGACCATGATCGAGATCGGTGTGGCGAGGCCGAGCGCACACGGACAGGCGATGATTAGCACGGATACCGCGGCGACCAGTGCATGCGCGAGTCGCGGATCCGGGCCGAGCGCGAGCCAGGCGACGAAGGCCAGCGTGGCGATCGCGGCAACGGCCGGCACGAACCAGGCCGCCACACGATCGGCCACGCGCTGCAGCGGTGCGCGTGAACGCTGCGCCTCGGCGACGCGCGCGACGATCTGCGCGAGCAGGGTCTCGCTGCCCACGCGCTCGGCGCGCATCAGCAACGTACCGGTCTGGTTCAGCGTCGCGCCGGCGAGACGGTCGCCGACGCTCTTGTCGACCGGCAGCGGTTCGCCGGTGAGCATGGATTCGTCGACACTGCTCGCGCCCTGTTCGACCGTGCCATCCACCGGGATCTTCTCGCCCGGCCGCACGCGCAAGCGGTCGCCGACCTGCACCTCGACGAGATCGACGTCCGTTTCGCTGCCGTCGGCATTCACGCGATGCGCGCTCTTCGCGGCGAGGCCGAGCAGGCTTTTCAGCGCTTCGCCGGTGCGCCGCCGCGCACGCAGTTCGAGCAGGTCGCCGAGCAGGACGAGCGTGACGATCACCGCCGCGGCCTCGAAGTACACGGCTACACGACCGTGCGCATCGCGCAGCCCGTCCGGGAACAGACCCGGCGCGAGGAAGGCCACGAGGCTGTACAACCAGGCCACGCCGGTACCGAGCGCGATCAGCGTATACATGTTCGGCGACCACGGCCTGAGCGAGCGCCAACCGCGCACGAAAAAGCTGCGGCCACCCCAGAGCATCACGAGGCTCGCCAGGACCGCCTCGAACCAGGCGGCAAACGTGTCCCACGGTGCCGGCAGGTGCCAACCGAACAGATGCGGACCCATCGCCACGCCGAGCACGGGTAGGCTCAGCGCAGCACACAGGGCAAAGCGCCGCGCGAGCGCGCGCAGTTCGCCGTCGTCGTCCGCGTCGAGGCTCGGCATCAGCGGTTCGAGCGCCATGCCGCACAGCGGGCAATCGCCGGGATGATCCTGCCGGATCTCCGGATGCATCGGGCAGGTATAGATTGCCCCGGCCACGGCCGGAGCCGGCGGCGGAGGGCCATCCAGATAGCGCGCCGGGTCGGCCTCGAATTTCGTCACGCAATGCGCTGAGCAGAAATACCAGTCGTGCCCGGCATGCACGACATGGCGCGCGGTCGCCGGATCGACGCGCATGTTGCAGACCGGATCGCGCGCGAGCCGCTCGTCCCTGGTGCTTGCCGGTGGCGAATGGCCACAGTAGGCCTGCGCCGTCGATTCGGCGTGTGCCGATTCCTTCGGCTTCGATGCATCGGCGTGGCAGCAGGATCCGGATGCCACGGGATCCGGCGATGAAGGGCCGCAGCAAGCCTGCGCCATTGATTGCGTGTGCGCCGCCTCCTTCGACTCGGGCGAATCACCATGGCAACAGGACTCCGGCGAATCGGATGCCACTGCCGGATGGTCACAGCAGGCGTGTGGCGTGCTACCGGGATCGGGCACGGACTTCGCGCCGGTCATCGCAGGTGTGACGGCGTGCGTCGCACGGCCATGGCAGCAGGTGCCGGGCTCCTGGGGTGATGTCATGTCGGGTTCTCCCTGCCGAGTGCGGCGAGGATCGGGCAGCCTTCGAGGGCACCATGCCCCGGGCAGGCCGCAACGAGCTGGCGCAGGCCGCGCTGCACGCGCCGCAGCTCGGCGATGCGCGTCTCGACCTCGGCGAGCCGTGCCGCCGCACGCTCGCGCACGCCATGCACACCGCGTTCGCGATCGACCGACAGCGCGAGTAGGTCGCGGATGTCGTCGAGGCTGAAGCCGAGTTCCTTGGCGCGGCGGATGAAGCGCAGCTTCGGCACGACCTCCGCGTCGTAATCGCGATAGCCCGATGCGCGACGCCGCGGTGGCGGCAGCAACCCGGCGCGCTCGTAGTAACGCACGGTGTCGATGTTCACCCCGGCCTCGCGCGCGACGTGGCCGATGGTCAGTGCAGAGCGGACGACAGGCATGGTTCGATCCTCCGGGCGGAGTTTGAACCCTGGAGTCGGGTCCAGAGTCAAGCGCCGGCTTACGCCATCTGTCCCATGTCGGCCACAGGCATGGGGCAACCGGTTGCAGGGCAGGCCCGGCGAGAGGTCACGAGTCGCGCCGCGAATGCCCGGCACCGGCATGCAGAACCCGCCACGACCGGACCGTCGCCGGCCGTGGCGGGTACTTTCGCCACCTCAGCGCTTCACGTCCGGTCGACGCAGTGGCGCGCCGAAGCCGGGATCGCGGCTCACGCGGCGTGCACGGGTCTCGGCCGGCGCGACGAACCATCCCGGATCGCGGTAATCGCCCGGCGCGAGATCATCGCGCACCTTGATCAGCGTGAACATGCCGCCCATCTCGAGATTCCCGAACGGCCCTTTGCCCATCATCATCGGCAGCGTGTTCTCCGGCCCCCGCATGTGGCCGGAATCGACATGGTCCTGATGCTCAGCCATGCCATTCGCGCCCATCGCCATGTAACCTGGCAGCAGGCGGCGGATGCGCGCTTCGACGTCCGCCTGATCCACGCCCACCGGGTTCGGAATGCCGTGCCCCATCGTATTCATCGTGTGATGCGACATGTGGCAGTGGAAGGCCCAGTCGCCCGGAACGGCGATGAACTCGAGATCGCGGGTCTGGCCCACGCCGACGATCTCCGTCGCCGCACTGCGCCACGGCTTCGACCAGCGGCCGCCCTCGCCGCCGGTCACCTCGAAGGTCATGCCGTGCAGGTGCATCGGATGGTTCCACATCGACTGGTTGCCGAGGCGGATGCGTACGCGCTCGCCGCTGCGCGCGACCATCGGCTCGGTCGCCGGGAACACCTTGCTGTTGAGCGTCCACAGATCGAACTCGGTCATCACGGACGGATCCGGCCGGTAAGTGCCCGGATGCAGCGCCCAATTGTGCAACAGCATCGCGTAGTCACGCGCTATCGGCTCCGGCTCGCCGGCTGCGGGATGAATCACGAACAGGCCCATCATGCCGAACGCGACCTGGGTCATCTCGTCGGCATGCGGGTGGTACATGTAGGTGCCGTGCTGGCACAGCGTGAACTCGTAGACGAAGGTTTCGCCGGGCGCGATCGGCGGCTGAATGAGGCCGGCGACGCCGTCCATGCCGTTCGGCAGCAGGATGCCGTGCCAGTGGATGCTGGTGTGCTCGGGCAGGCGGTTGGTGACGAAGATCCGCACACGGTCGCCCTCGACAGCCTCGAGGGTCGGCCCCGGCGTGCTGCCGTTGTAGCCCCAGCAGCGCGCCTTGCAGCCCGGCGCGAACTCGTGCTCGATCTCTTCGGCGACGAGGTGGAATTCCTTCACGCCATCGCGCAGGCGATACGGCAGCGTCCAGCCGTTCGGTGTGCGTACCGGCACGTGACCCTGATCGGCGGCGGCCTTCGTGGCTTGCGGCGCGTTGGCCTGCGCCTCGAGGCGTGTGGCGACCGGCAGAAGGGCGGCGACGCCCGTGCTGACCAGCCAGTCTCGACGGGTGAGTTTCATGGCGTGCCTCCTTCGCCGTGGCCGGCATCGTCCGTAGCCACGTGGTGATGGTCGGAGTGGGTATCGGCAGGGGGCGGCGATGAATCCGCCGGCTTGGCATGCTCACCGCTGTCGTGGCGATGTCTGCCGGCCTCGCCGCTCCTCGGTGCGGTCCGTGCGGATCCGTTGCCGCCGGACGCATCGCGTGATCCGCCACGCGCCGCCGGAGGTATCGCGTGGCGCGTAGGCGTAGCTGACTGCTGCACGGATGCGTCAGGCGTCGAGACCGCGCCGGCCTCGCCCTGGTCGTGCTCGCCGTGCCCGGCGATCGCGGCATGCTGCGCGTGGTCGTGGCCATGCGCCATGTCGGTAGGTCCCGGGGCATCGGCCCCGGGCGGATTCAGGAGCGCCTGGGGAGCCGCGTTCCCGTCGGCCGGGCAATCCTCGCTCGGCAGGCGCGCGCCGACTGCACGCGTCAGCGCGACGCGGGCGAGCCAGTAGTCGCGCAGGGCCGTGAGATAAGCCTCGAACGCGCGGTATTGCTCGCGCCGCGCGGCGAGCAGCTCGAAGGTGCCGCGCAGCATGAAGTTGACCTCCTCCTGCATGCGGTCGACCACGGCCGCACGGCGCGGCAGCAGGCGTTCGCGCAACTCGTCCACGCGTGCCCGTGCATGCGCGACGCGCACCACGCCGGTCGCCACGGCGTTCCGTACCTCGATGTCGAGCCGGCGTTGCTCGGCCATGCTCCAGTCGCGCCAGGCCGCGGCGCGTGCGGTCGCGCCCTGGCCGCGATTGAACAGCGGCAGCTCGATGCCGAGCGTCGGGCCGAGTAGGCGCGTGCGATCGCCGTCGCGCTCGTAGCTCAGGCCGACCTCCGCATCACCGAGCAGGCGATGACGCCGCGCGGATACGGCCTGGTCGGTGAGCATCGCGACGAGCTGCCGGGCGGCGAGCAGGTCGAGCCGGCTCTGCATCGCGAGCGCAGCGAGATCGTCGGCGGCATCCTCGTGCAGGACCGGCAAGCCGAGACCATCCGGCAACACCCAGCCGGTTGCGGGCGGCAGGCCGAGCAGCACGCCGAGCTCGCCACGACGCTCAGCTTCCTCACTGCGTGCGTCGAGCAAGGCAGCCTGGGCTTCGGCCGCTTCGGCTTCGGCCTCGGCCTGTTCGCGCGCGCTGAGATTGCCGGCCTGGCGATAACGACGGACGAGTTCCGCGGAGGCCTCTGCGGCTTCCGCGATGGTCTCGTGCAGCACGCGCACCTGACGGGCGCCGACGGCATGGTAATACGCGGCCTGCACGTCGTCGGCGAGCACCAGAATGCTGCCGGCGAGGAGTTGCTGGGCACGCAGAAATTCGCCCTCGGCGAGCCGCGTGCGCGGCCCGCGCAGGATCAGGCTCGTAAAGCTTTGCGCGATGCCCGCACCGAGCTGCGCGGCGGCACCCGGTGCGGAACTGTCCAGGGCCGACATCTCGATGCGCGGGTTGGCGAGACGCGCTGCTTCGAAGGCCTCGGCGCGCGCGATGCCGAGTCGTGCGTATTCCGCGGCGATGCCGGGATTGCAGGTCAGCGCGACCTGTACGGCCCGCTCTGCGTCGAGCGGTGTGGCGAGCAGCGTCTGCAGGCCACTCGCCGGTTCACGGCAATCGCTGGCGGCATCCGCCGGCACGGCGATGCCGCGTGCCTCGGCGAGTTTGGCGGTTTCATCCAGGCCACGTCGCGCCTCGAAACGCGCGCAGCCGCCCAGCATCAGCGTCGCGAGCGAGAACGCCGCGACGGCACGGTAGTTCGGGTATTGCATGGTCGATCTCCATGACGACGCGACACCATTGGCCGCGTCGGGACGTACTCGGTCGCCGCCCGCGATGGGCGGCGCCATGACGGCAACGGGAGATCAGGCGATCGGCGGCCGCAGCGGCGGTGGCGAGGCGTGCGACTTCATCGCCAGGGCTGGCCATGCCGGCCGCACGGCGGATGGCAGGAGCGATGCGAGCGGCATCGGATCGAACGGCGGAAAGGCCGATACGGCCTGCGGACAACCGCAGCCGCTGGTCTGGCTGCAGGGACAGGTGCCCGACTTCGCCGCATCGCCGGTCGGAAAGCCATGCGTGGGCACAGAGGCATGCCCCGATGCCTGCGCCATCGCGGCGATGTCATGGCATGCGGCATGCGCCCGCACGTGGGCGGATGAACCGGCTGAACTCGTTCCGAACGCCACGCCCTGCGTGAACACGAGCAGCAACGCCAGCATGCCCGCGAGCCAGGGATGGCGGCGGGCGAGCCGGCGAAACCGGGTGAACAGCATGCGCATGCCTGCATGATGCACCGCGCCTCCAGGTCGGGCAAGCACATGGAGGTGGCGCAGATCGTCGCGGTCCTTATACTGCGGAGGACCGGCAACGGCTGTGGGAATCCCAGGGATGAACTACCGTCATGCATTCCATGCCGGCAACTTCGCCGACGTGTTCAAGCACGCTGTGCTGGTCGGCCTGCTGGAAGCGCTCAAGCAGAAGCCGACACCGTTCTGCTACGTCGATACCCATGCCGGCAGCGGGCGCTACGACCTGCATGGCGAGGAAGCGCTGAAGACCCGCGAGGCGCGCGACGGCATCCTGCGCCTGCTCGACGCCACGCGGCTGCCGGCCAGTCTGCACATCTACCTGAACCTGGTGCGTGCCCTGAACAGCCAGCGGCCCGCGCACGACCTCGCGCTGTATCCGGGCTCGCCGCTGATTGCGGCCCTGCTGATGCGCGACGGCGACCGTGCCCAGCTCTGCGAGCTGCAGGCTGACGAAGCCGCGAAGCTGCGCGAGCTGTTCCGCGGCGATGCGCGCGTCGCGGTCCACGAGCGCGACGGCTATGCCGCGCTGAAGGCCCTGCTGCCGCCGAAGGAAAAGCGTGGACTGGTGCTGATCGATCCGCCGTTCGAGGCACAGGACGCCGAATTCCACACCATCGAGGCAGCGCTGGCGACTGCACAGGCACGCTGGTCCAACGGCATCTATGCCGTCTGGTACCCGATCAAGCTGCGCGAACACGTCGCGCCGTTCCATCGTCGCCTCGCGACGAGCGGCCTGCGCAAGGTGCTCGTCGCCGAGCTGCTGCTGCACCCGGACAACTCGGCACTGCGCCTGAATGGTTG
>Ga0116193_1001791_pt1 | contig 17183 bp, 14 predicted proteins | sample AD_UKC115_MetaG_FD_89892 | JGI IMG/M metagenome (GOLD analysis project Ga0116193, IMG submission 89892) | Active sludge microbial communities of municipal wastewater-treating anaerobic digesters from Hong Kong - AD_UKC115_MetaG | ecosystem: Engineered > Bioreactor > Anaerobic > Digestate... | reverse complement strand
CATACCCAACAGATAATATGCGCCAATGAATGGAAACATTCTTATGGCCGGGAAGAGGCGGCATTCCCCCTGGCCTATATAAGTAAAAATAAATTTTGGCCTGCTATTTCAAGAATCAACAACACCTATGGAGACCGAAACCTGGTTTGTACCTGCGAACCGGTAAGCAGCTATGCGTGATGGTGATTATTGTACGCCGGTTCAGAAATTGCTGAACACCGTAATTTTTTTTACAAACAAAACAAACTGATTTCTTCACAAATAATCTGTTATTTTTACCTGAATAATTAATCAATAATGAAATCAATCCTACTCGGCCTTCTGGCATTAACCTTCGTATCCTCCCAGGCACAAAGATCAGTTTCAGATATTTCATTGCCGATGAATAAAAACATCATTTCAAAAAATGAGATGGTTCAAAACCTGGATATGGGAATGGGGATGTTGATGAACACCAATATTACTACGGTTATGCAATACAATGTAATTGGACTGACCGGTGATGAATACCTGATTTCACGAAAACTAACCGCCACCAAAATGAACATGGAAATGATGGGACAGAAACAGACCTACGATTCCGACCTGAAAAGCGATGCGGACACTGAAATAGGCAAGGAGATGAGTAAGCACCTGAATGTTCCCGATACCTTTTCGTATAACTGGAAAACAGGTAAGGCTACCATGATCAGTACAAAGCAGGATTCAACGGACGAATCGAACCCTATGGAGGGGATGATTAAATCAATAGGCGGAGGTTCGCAGGAACTGGTGATTGAAGATATATTCTTCCCTGTAATGAATTCAAAAAATGAAGGCGACAAATGGGTGGATTCTTTGAGTTCGAAAGACCTGAATTATACCAAGAATTACACCCTGGTAAAAAAAGGAAAGACGAATGAAGTTTCATTCAGCAATGATATTAAAAACATTATTGAAACTGAAACCCAGGGGATCACGCTTACCATTAATATGGATACAAAATCTGATGGCAGTATGACGGTAGATGCCTCTACCTCCCTTGTATTAAATAAAAAGAGCAGCGCCACCATCAATGGAAACTTTGAAATAATGGGTCAGACATCCCTTATTTCGGGAACCACCACCAATACGATCACTACGGAGGTCAAATAGTTCTTCCCTTAAATTTCAACAGGAAGAAATACCCCGCGGCCGCCAGGAAACTGCATGAAGCGGCAATATACCACAACCCGTTAAATCCGGTATGTACTGCCAGGAATGCCCCGCCGCTACTTCCTATAACCTGTGCTGTACTCCACGCCATGGTGTAAAGGCCCGTATATTGTCCCCGGTTAAATTCATTGGAACGGGAGATGTAGTAACTGTTCATAAAAGGCATCCCCATCATTTCGGAGCTGGTTACCACCAACACGGCAATTACCGCAATGATCAACCCACTGGTTAATGGCAAATTCAGGCAAAGGAATGCAACGCCCATCAAAATAGAACTGATGGCCATATAAAACAGGTAAGGCCTTCTCCCTTCCAGTTTAAAAACAAGTACCATTTCGATCAAAGCAATAATAATTCCATTCATCGCCATGATGGTTCCGATTTTAATTTCATTGAGATTCAGGTTCTCTTTCATAAACACCGGAATGGTAGTAAACAACTGAAAGAAACAACAGGCGAACAGGGTGGCTAATAGAAGGAAAACCAAAAATGTTTTATCCTGAAGAGCAGAAACTGAAGAAGCCGGGTGATGCTCTTTTCTGGCAGTGCCTATTTGCTCCCCAAAACTCACTTTGGGCAATATCAACAAAAGGAAAATACCAGCCCCGATACTGGTAAATCCATCCACCCAAAATAGGAGATGATAATTAATTGATGCCACAAAACCACCGAGTGCCACCCCAATTCCCCAGCCCAAATTTATGCTTAGCCTGATGAGCGAGAATGACTGGGTCATAGTTTGAGGTGTACAATAAAAAGCAATAGCTGCTGCATTGGCGGGCCTGAAAGATTCGTTGCACATACTCAATAAAAAGGTGCAAATACATATACTTGCAAAAGTGGGCATTTGCCCCAGCATAATAAACATAATCCCACCCAGCAATAAGGCCATGTACTGTATCTTATAAAACCCTACGGTATCCGTTAGTTTGCCACCAATAAAAGCCCCAAATACCGCACCGATACCGTAAATGGCCACTACCATCCCACCCTGCTCTGTGGTAAAACCCAGATGCTTGCAATAAAGGGTCATGAAGGCGAGCACCATCGTTCCGCTCCGGTTAATTAACATTACAATGGCAAGCAGCCAAATTCTTCTCGACAAGCCCGAATAGGCATCTTTGTATAATTGTAAAGTTTGGGAAATCATTGAAAGTCGGATTTCCGCTGAGCAATTTCAAAATCATTTGCCCTGGGGATCCGTTCTGTTACGTTCCCCACTATTTCGGGTGGCACAATTAATTTTCGAAGTTCAGAATCGATCCAGGCAATATCCACCTCAATGCTGGCAGAAACCACCTCGTCGTTCTTTACAATTTTATGCCTGATTCTCCAGCGGGAATAATCGGGTAATATTTTTACCAGTTCCATATATACTTTTATCGAATCCTCGAAACGCAGTTCCTTTCTGAAAATGCAGGATTCCTTAAACAGTACCGGACCAATTTTTAACTCCGTCATTCGCTGCGGCGTGATCCCGTTTAATACTAAAAATTTAGTACGGCAATACGCTGCAAAATCATAATACTTTGAATGAAGTACATGAAAATTAGGATCAAGGTCAGCCCAGCGGATTTCAGGTTTTACAAAAAAAGATTCTTCCATAATTGAAAATAAAAAATCCTTCCCGGGAAAACAGGAAGGATGATGAAAATATTATAAATGGTGTTATTTATACATTATCTCATAGTACTCCTTTACCATCCGGTTGGCATCATATTGCCAGCGGACATCCCGCATTCCGTTTTTAACAATCTGCCTCCAGACATGGGGATTGTCGTAATACATCGGCAGGATCTGATTTTCGAGGATATCGTATAATTTATCCAGGTCGTATTGATCCTGTTCTTCCACGCTCATGTGGTCGTAATCGGGAATTGGCACTACAAATCCATTATTCCCATGGTTAATGAATTCGCGGATCCAGCCGTCATTGGTGCTGAAATTTACGGAGCCGTTCATGGCGGCTGTCATCCCGCTGGTACCACTGGCTTCCCTGGGCACGCGCGGATTATTAAGCCAAACATCCGATACCTGTTTGAGCCTTTTGCTCAGGGTAAGTTCATACCCGGTACAAACAGCAACATTGGGGTAATTTTTGCTCAGGTTAATGAGGCTGTTAAACTCATCGATGGCCGGGTAATCAACCGGGTAGGGTTTTCCCGCCCAAATAATCTGAATCGGGTATTTTACATTTTTCAATAATGCTTCAAAACGGTCATGATTGCGCGTTATGAGGTTTGCTCTTTTATAGCCGGCAAAGCGCCTTGCCCAAACCATTGTGAGTACATCGGGGTTCATTAATTTGCCGCTTTGGTCGGCTACAATTTCCATGGCTCGCTTTTTCAACCAGCGCTTACGGTCAACAAATGCATCAATATTATGATCGTCAATAAAATGATACAATTGTTTATCGGCCCAATAGTGCCAGTTTTGGGCATTGGTAATGGACTTTATTTCACAAATCCCATCATACTTTTCCCACATTTTCCGGCTCACTTCGCCATGCAACTGACTAACTCCATTTGCAATATGGGCAAACCGAAGGGCAGCCAGGGAATGGTTAAACTGATCGTCGGTGATACCGGTAAGTTTGCGTACTTCATCGAGGGGTATTCCACAGAAATAGCCCATTGAATTGCAAAGGTTGATATCGTGTTTTTCATTTCCTGCTTCTTCGGGCGTATGGGTAGTAAAAACCAATCTTCTTTTAACTTCGTCTTTATTCCCGAATTTCTTATAGAGATAAAACACGGAGCTAACACCATGGGCTTCGTTCAGGTGATAAATATCCGGGTTATAATTTAATTCATCCACCAATTTGGCGCCGCCAATACCGAGGAGGATAAACTGGGCCACTTTGGTGGCCACATTGGAATCATAAAGGTGATGGCAAATGGTTTGAGAAACATAATCGTTTTCAGGTAAATCGGTACTAAGTAAAAACAGGGGCGCAGTTTTGAAGGTTTCCGGAGGGAGGTACCAGGCTTTTACCCACACCGGGTTCCCATGAATATCAATTTGAAATTTGATTCCTGTATCTTCCAGGAAGTTGTAAAGTTTTTCATTCCATTGAACCTGGAGGGATTGATTGGGGTTCCGCGCCTGATCGTAATATCCGTATTTCCATAAAATTCCGATTCCGATCAGGTTCTGGCGTAATTCATAACTGCTTCGCAAATGAGAGCCACTCAGGAAGCCCAGGCCGCCGCTGTAAATTTTCAACGGTTGATGAACAGCATACTCCATAGAAAAATAGGCCACCCGCCTGCTGTATAAAGGATCGATGTGGTAAGGAACAGAAAACTGGTTAAAATTCATAGTATTTCAATTAAAAATCCGCTGCAATATAGTGTCCATTTTCCGCCAATCAAAAAAGGGAGGAAAAAAAGCAGAGATTGTCCGGAGTCACAAAATTAATATTTTTTTTACTGTTAGGTATAATGAAAATTATTTTTTAGGTTTGTCTAAATTTATTTTTAAATGACTCATACTCCCACGGAGGAGAATTATATCAAGGAAATATACCATCTTCAATTGGTGCATGGGGAGGTGACCACCAATTCCCTGGCTACTGCCATGAAAACAAGGCCTGCCTCCGTAACGGATATGCTAAAAAAGCTCAGGTCGAAACGCGTTGTGCATTACCAGCGGTATAAAGGATTTTCTCTTACTGCATCCGGTACCCGCACAGCGTTATCCATAGTTCGCAAACACCGCCTGTGGGAATACTTCCTGGTGAATAAACTGGGGTTCGACTGGCACAAGGTGCACGAAGTGGCCGAGGAACTTGAACACGTGAAGTGCGAGGAGTTGGTTACCCGGCTTGATGAATATTTGGGGAAGCCGGCGTTTGACCCACATGGCGACCCCATACCCAATCATAAAGGCCAACTAAAAAAAATCAGGCAGGAACCCATTAGTTCCTTTTTACCAAAGCAAACCGGTATGGTGCAATCTGTAAAAAATCAGAGTCCCGAAATACTTTATCTACTCCTTCATTTTGGAATTGGGATAGGGAGCAAACTAAAGGTTATACGAAAATTTGATTTTGACGGATCGATTGAAATAAAAATTGACAAACAGCCGCCCTTTATTCTGAGTTACCAGGTAGCACAAAATATCTTCTGCACAAAATGAGTTCATCACATCATCATTCCTTACACGAGGTCCATAGTTCGATAGATACCACTACGCGTAAAAAGGGCTGGCGCAGATTTCTTTCTTTTGTAGGTCCTGCCTATATGGTAAGTGTTGGCTATATGGATCCCGGGAATTGGGCCACCGATCTGGCAGGTGGAAGTAAATATGGCTATACCCTGATTTGGGTTTTACTGATGAGTAACCTGATGGCCCTCCTCCTGCAGTCGCTAAGTGCCAGATTGGGCATTGTAAGAGGCCGGGACCTCGCCCAGGCAAACCGCGAAAGTTATCCGGCCGGAGTAAATTTTTGTTTATGGATCCTGGCAGAAATTGCCATAGCAGCCACAGAACTCGCCGAAGTTTTGGGAATGGCGATCGGGATCCAATTACTTACCGGCCTTCCTTTGATATGGTCTGTTGGCATTACGGTATTAGACACTTTCTTATTACTCTACTTACAAAAACTGGGAATCCGAAAGTTGGAGGCTTTTATCATCGGATTAATCAGCATCATTGGATTTTGCTTCCTGGTTAACATCGTTATGGCTCAACCTGCCTTATCGGATATCCTGCAGGGTTTTATTCCATCCCTTCCGGATGCTGCCACCTTATACAAATCAAAAAACATCCATTCCGCCATTCCTCCGGAAACGGCACTATACCTTTCCATCGGAATCATTGGAGCTACGGTAATGCCCCATAATCTATACCTACATTCGGCGTTAATCCAAACCCGTAAAATTAAAAAGGACGAGGCCGGCATCCGGGAAGCTATAAAACTCAGTTTTTGGGATAGCGCCATTGCACTGAATATTGCCTTCCTGATCAATGCAGCCATTTTGATTTTGGCAGCCACCGTATTTTTTAAAACCGGCCGAACCGATGTAGGAGATATAAAGCAGGCTCACGAATTACTTTCACCCATGCTGGGCTCTACCATTGCCTCTACTCTATTTGCGGTGGCCCTTATTGCTTCGGGGCAAAGTTCCACTGTAACGGGTACCATTGCAGGGCAAATAGTAATGGAAGGATACCTCAAACTGCGTATTAACCCGGTGGTAAGAAGGCTGGTTACCCGGTTGGCAGCGGTAATTCCCGCCATTTTTGTTATTGCATTTTTTGGGGAGGAAAAAGTAAATGAAATGCTCATCTTTAGCCAGGTGCTTCTCAGCCTTCAGCTTGGCTTTGCTGTAATCCCCCTCATTCACTTTGTAAGTAACAAAAAGCAAATGGGGATTTTTAAAATAAGCCCCGTTACCCAGATTTTTGCCTGGCTGATTGCGGCCATTCTAATTTACCTGAATATAAAAATGGTTTCCGAAGAAGCGATCGGGTACTTTGGAACAATGGGCCATTGGAGTATTAAATTACTTATTATACTATGCAGCCTGGGCTTTCTTTATCTTTTGGGTTATACCCTTATTTTCCCCTTACTAACCTCAAAGCAACCACGAAGTCGTTCCATAGACCTCCACCAGGGATTGGAATCTCTCGAACACCTACAAGTACCTGTTTACCGGCACATTGCCATTGCCCTTGATTTTAGCGACCGGGACAGCCGCCTTATTGCTGCCGCCATTGGACAATCGCAGAAGGAAACTGCGTTCACCCTCATCCATATTGTAGAAAGCCCCACCGCTATATTAGGCGCCGAAACTGATGATTTTGAAACCAATCAAGACACAGACAGGTTAGAAAAAATTGCTTCTTCCCTGCGGGAAAAGGGTTTAACAGTACAGGTAAAATTAGGATACCGCCGAACCGCAAAAGAAATTGCCCGAATAGTTAAAGAAACAGATTCGGACCTGCTGGTAGTGGGCGCTCATGGCCATGGAGGATTTAAAGATTTTATATATGGAGAAACGGTAAATGCGGTTAGGCACGAGTTGAAAGTAAACATCCTGGTAGTAACCTTATAAACGCAAAAAGATTTTTCCAATTCTATAACCAGGATACACCTATGGAAAGGGAAGAATTTAAGGTACCGGATTCTGATTCCCGTTTATCTCTGCCAGTTTTCTTTTGATGCTGGTAACCCATTTTTTTTGTTGTGATACATCCTGTCCATTCTGGGTATCCCGGTCGTAATCATCCTGCATTCTATCCATTAAATCGGTACAACTTTTATATATGCGGCTTATTTCGGCATTCATATTTCCCGGAGTTAGTTCTGCTAACCTAAGCTCCTGAATAAAAATATTGGCAGCCAGATAACTGATATCAAAATGCAGTTGCTCGTGTTGCAAAATATATTCGGTAGTTCTTCCCGGCTTTACCCAGGATTTTGTTTTATCGAAATAACAATAGACTCCTATCGCAACCATTCCAGACCTTCCGGAAAATTTTGAACTGGCATGATATCCAAAGCCAGACATCGTTACGGCTGCCACAGCTCCGGTCCTTTCCGGTACCACCCCCCTGAAGTCGTCCCATGCTAAAATTTGATCTGCCTTATAATAAATAACATCATTTGCAGGCATTTTTGAATCGACCGACCATTGCACTTGCGTTTCCAATTGCGCATGCACCTGGAACACGAAAAAAGTAAAGAATAAAACGAGGAACTGACGCATAAAATATTAACCAAAACAACGATTAAGGGTTTTAATAAAAAAGTATGCCGGGGAAGATTTAATAATTCTTAACAAGGTTAGCGTGCACCTGATGATAACTGCCGGAAGACCATAGCCGCCAATTGATGCATATCCTGTTTCTCCATGCATTTAAAATGACCAAGGGGGCAATGGTCGTATCCCAATTTGCTGCAAGGCCTGCACCACAATCCTTTCACTTCCGAAAAAAGCGCCTGTTTGCCAGAAAGAGATCCATAATAAGGATACATGCCAAATTTTGGAATGGTATTCCCCCAAACGGCAATTACCGGTTTCTGATAAGCAGCCGCAATATGCATTAAACCGGTATCGTTGCTCACCACCAGTTTCGATTTTTGAAGCAGGTCGGCAGATTCATTCAATGAAAATTTTCCACAGGCATTGTAAATACGAATGGGGTCAATATTTGCAATTTCTTCACCAATTTCCTGTTCTTCGGGGCCTCCCAGTAAAATAATGGGATGGTCAATCTTTTGGCAAAGCTCAATCCACTTATGCGTGGGCAATCGCTTGGTAAAATAAGTGGCGCCAATAACAAAAGTGATAAATCCATGCGAATGGGAAGTAGGGATATCCTGCTGCTTCACTTCTTCCTCGCTGCTTATATAATACTCTAATCCTTTGCCGTCATCGGTTACTCCCAATTCTTTCACCGTTTCAAGATACCGGGAAACAATGTGTTTGTCTGGAAGCAGATTAATTTTAAAAGCGGTCAATAAATATTTCCTGATATTCAATTTATCCACCACGGCATACTTTGCTTTGAGAGAAGATCTCACCCTACGACTTTTATTGTTGTTTTGAAGATCAATCACAAAATCAAAATGCTCAGCTTTCAGCCCGGGTATCAGTTCCACAATTTCTTCATTAAGGTAATGGAAGAACTGAATATTAGGATTGTGAAGGGTAACCTCCCTGAACTTCAATTTGGTAAGAAAATGGATTTCTGCACCTGGGACCTGCTCCCGGATACACCGAAGAACAGGTGTGGTGAGAACAATATCACCGATTGAAGAGAACCGGATAACCAGGATCTTTATTTTTTTTACTTCGCTCATATCGGTCATCAAAAATAAAAATATAACCTGCCTCACACAGGAAGAAGAAATGCAGTCACGAAGCCAGGTGATTCCCTGCGGCCGGATTTGATTTTTTAAAAAATAACTTAAAAAGGATTGGTGCGGTAGTAACCAATACAATTATAATAACAATGCCTTCGAGGTGTTTTTCAAGATCAAGTCCAAATTGGCGTTTACAAAATTCGTTCAGGTAGTGGCCGGCAAAGAGCATCGAGAAGACCCATGCAATACAACCCACAATATTGAAAAGTCCAAACTTCTTTTTATCCATATCCACAATTCCGGCCACTATGGGAGCGAAGGTCCGGATAAAAGGTAAGAACCGGGCAAACACAATGGCTGCCCCGCCGTGTTTTTCGTAGAACTCTTTTGCCTGGTAGAGGTATTTTTTCTTAAACAGGAACCGATCGCGCCAGGAAAACATGGCAGGGCCTACTTTCCGTCCCGTAATATATCCTACAGTATTGCCGAGTATCCCGGCTATACTACACAATCCTGAAATTATTAGCAGGTTTAAAAAATCGTTATTCGTGTTTAACGATATGGATTCAACAAGAGGTGTGCTTAATATTCCGGCTACAAATAAGAGCGAATCGCCAGGGAAAAAGAATCCCACAAATAAACCTGTTTCTGCAAAAATGATGATTAATAATAACCATATTCCACCCGACAGGATATAAAACATGGGGGTTAGGAGGTCGGTCCAGCTAAATTTTTTCTGCATCACCAATTTACCAGATGCAGCGGCATTTGCGGACGATATCAAAACGGTATCAAACCCGGGTTTCCAAACCTTCAGGATATTATTGCCATCTACAGGAATACGGGTAAAGGACTTAGAATCGGTATGAAACAGGTTTCCATTAATAAAAATATCCGCATTCTTCACCCCTTGTTTGTATTGATTTGTTACTTCAACCCGTAATGTATCGCCGGCCAATAATACCAGGGGAGAAAGGAAAAGGAATAAAAATAAAATACGCTTCATCATCTTTTAGTCGGGAGAATGTTTAAGTTGACCTTCCCACTTACTTACAACCGTGGTGGCAATGCTGTTGCCTAATATATTGGTACCGCTTCTTCCCATATCAAGAAGGGGATCTATACCGAGTAAAAGGGCAATACCTGCTTCGGGGATATGAAATGTAGCAAGCGTTCCGGCAATTACCACCAGGGATGCCCGTGGTACACCGGCAATTCCTTTACTGGTTAGCATTAATACCAGGAGCATGGTTAACTGGGTGCCAAAATCAAGATGAATGCCGTAGCTCTGTGCAATAAATATGGAGGCAAAGGTCATATACATCATACTTCCATCCAGGTTGAAGGAATACCCCAACGGAAGCACAAAACTGACAATGCGATTGTTGCAACCAAAGCGTTCCAGCTCCACCATGGTTTGCGGAAATGCTGCTTCGCTGCTCGAAGTGGAGAATGCAAGCAAAGCCGGTTCTTTGATATGCCTAAGTAAACTAAAGATTCGCTTTTTTACAAAAAGACTTCCGGCCAGGATTAACACAATCCATAAAACCAACAATCCAAAATAGAATTCAACAATAAATATGGAGTAGGTGGAAAGAACACTTAGTCCTTGTTTGGCAATAACCCCAACCATAGCCCCAAAAACGGCTACGGGTGCAAACTGCATTACATAACCCGTTAGTTTAAGAACGATATGTGCAATTACATCAAAGGCCTTAATAAGGGGGGCAGAAAAATCTCCCATGGCTGCTGCAGCAACCCCAAAGAACAGGGAGAAAATAACAATCTGTAAAATCTCATTCCTTGCCATGGAATCTGCAAAACTTACCGGCACAAGGTGATGGATAAAATCTTTGAGTGTAAGGGCGGCTTTATCTACCCCGGTCCTAACCGATTCTTCGGGCAGTGGAAGATTCATGGAGCTTCCTGGTTGGAAAATATTAACGAGGATCATTCCCAGGATGAGGCTGGTAAGGGAGGCGCCCAGGAACCAAAGCAGGGTTTTGCCTCCAATTCTTCCTATGGATTTAATATCACCCAGTTTGGCTACACCTACAACCAGGGTAAAAAATACCAGGGGACCCACAATCATTTTTATCAGCCGGATGAAAATGTCGGCCAGTAACAAGAAGGGTTCCAGTTTTTTATCTCTGCCTATCGAAGCGGTTTGTTTCTGCTGTAGTACTTCATTATAACTGGAAGTTAGCCGTTTATAATCGGTAGTTAGGGTATCAACAAGTTTGGCCTGTTCAGCATGTAAAGAAACCAGGGATTCGTTAACCAGGGTTAGGGAATCGAGCAAATTGCCAGAACCGGCATCCAGCAAATGCTTCCGGTAATCTTTCTGCCTTGCCTCCAGGTTTTCTATTAGTTTTTGGTTGGCTTCATAGCGGGCCGGGTTAACCGGCTGCTTCGCCTGACTGATTCGGGATTCAATCGCTTCCAATTTGACGTCAGCCTCTGCGATCCCGGCATTTTCCGTACCCACATACATTTTATTAAATACAAACCCCAGCGCTATTCCGAGCACCAGAGCAATTCCAATATATAACGTGAGCCGGTTTTTTGAACTCGTATTTCCCTTCATGCGGATAAATGAATTTGCAATATATGACTTATCAACAGTTTACCTGAATTACCTGAAAATTTATATCCATGGCAACTGGTTTCAACAGATTATGCTTATTTTTCATCCTAAATTCAACCAAACTAAACGTATGAGCTTATTTGTAAGGAAATCTATTCCGCAATTATTGGTGGAAGCAGGGGATTCTGAAAAGGGGTTAAAGCGGACATTAAGTTCCGGATCTTTGATTGCCCTCGGTATCGGGGCGATTATTGGTGCGGGGTTGTTTTCCATCACGGGGATGGCGGCAGCCAATTATGCAGGTCCGGGCATTATGATATCCTTTGTGATTGCGGCAATAGGCTGTGGACTGGCGGGGTTGTGTTATGCAGAATTTTCTTCCATGATCCCGGTAGCGGGAAGCGCATATACGTATTCATATGCCACCATGGGCGAGTTCATTGCCTGGATCATTGGCTGGGACCTTGTATTGGAATACGCCGTAGGGGCTGCAACCGTAGCATCGAGTTGGAGTGGCTATCTTTCTAAATTATTATCCAATTATGGGGTAGCCTTTCCCGAAGAATTAATGAAAACCCCTTTTGACGGAGGCATACTCAACCTGCCGGCGGTATTTATTGTGGTGGTAATGTCGTTAATTCTGATAAGAGGCACCAGCGAATCCGCCAAAGTAAATGCCTTGATCGTTATTTTAAAAGTTTCTATTGTTATCGTATTTATTGTTCTTGGTTTTAACTATATACGTCCCGAAAACTTAACTCCCTTAATCCCTGAAAACAAAGGAAGTTTCGGAGAGTTTGGATGGACAGGCGTTATTCGTGCCGCCGCCGTAGTCTTCTTTGCCTATATCGGATTTGATGCGGTATCAACTGCGGCCCAGGAAACGAAGGATCCGAAAAAATCAATGCCCATCGGCATTATGGGCTCCCTGTTAATTTGTACCGTTCTCTATATTCTTTTTGCTTATGTAATGACGGGCGTTACCAATTACAAAGAATTTGAAGGTGGCGAACTGGCTCCGGTAGCTACTGCAATTAACTGGATGGGCCCCATTGTAAATGGAGTACCTCACCCCGATTACCCCTGGCTTAATACGGCCATCATCTTTGCCATCCTCCTTGGATATTCCTCCGTAATCCTGGTGATGTTACTAGGGCAAAGCCGTGTGTTTTATTCGATGAGTACAGACCGGTTGTTGCCAAAAATATTTTCCGACATCCACAAAAAACATCGCACGCCCTATAAATCAAACTTGCTTTTCATGGTGTTTGTAAGTTTGTTTGCTGCCTTTATACCCGGCCGGGTAGTTGGTGAGATGACGAGTATTGGAACTTTATTTGCCTTCATCCTGGTTTGTGCGGGTGTTTTGGTGATGCGATATACCATGAAGGATGCCCCCAGGGCATTCCGGGTCCCCCTGGTTCCTTATGTTCCTGTTTTAGGTATCCTGGTTTGCTTAGGCATGATGGTTTTTCTGCCTTTTGATACCTGGATCCGGCTATTGGTTTGGATGCTGATTGGATTGGATATTTATGCGGAATATGGTGTAAAGAAGAGTTTAATGAATGCAGGTAAAAAACATTTCAAGGATAAAACGATCATCAGTATTTGTGGTCTCATTCTTTCCATTGTATTGATAGGACTTGCATTTGCACATCATAATATGATTAAAGAAACAAAAGGTGATTCTGCCCTGTTTGTGTTTTCTGTGATATTTGGCTCATTACATATTATCTATTTTATTTTCAAATATATAAGAGATAAAAGACTTGCTTCATCCCAAAAAGATTAGCTCTTAAAAAAGCATTTAGTCCTAAATAAATTATTTCCTCATTAAACAGAGCCGGTGAAATTTTTACCGGCTTTATTTTTTAAAAAAATTCATTTACACGGAAAAATTTCAGAAACCATGCTAATACTGAAATATTTATCCTTCAGCATTTCTATTGCCTTTATATCCTGGATTGTGGGTATGATTATTAATGGACTTTTAAGAAAGTCAGCCATTTATCGCAATGCAGTTTCGGACTTGAATTTTATAAAAAGTGAAAACACCAACCGAAACATTGGAATTGGGACTACAAAATGGATTATAAAAAATAGTTTTCTCAAATATTTCAATCAAAAACTGAAACTAAAAGCAAAAACGGATAAAACCAGCCTGATACATTTAAGGAATGAAATGAATATCGCTGAAACCGACCATTTAATTGGGTTTATTTTTGTAGCCATTTTTGCTTTAATTAAACTGGCAAATGCTGAATATTTATTTGCTATCATTATAATGATCCTTAACGTCCTTATGAATTTGTACCCATCCTTATTGCAACAGGAAAATAAAAGAAGAATTGACCGGGCGATCAAAAATTTAGGATAAAACAGGCCACAAGGATTCATCGAATACCGGTATCACAAAATACAGGAATTGCCCATGTCAAATAACCATAATAACAGGTTGTATAAATCAGGACTTTGAACTCATTACTTTTTTTTAACATTAAAGCCATTACTTTTAATAGAAATTATAACCTTCGTCGAAATGAAAATATTTAGATTCCTGCTTATTGCAACCTGCATCCTTACCGTAGCTTCCTGTGAGAAATCATCCGTTGATGACCCTTCGGGTACGGCTGCAAAAGATATTACGAATATCTCATACGGCACAAATGCCCAGCAAAAATTTGACCTTTACCTTCCTCCGGGTCGTAGCAATATCAGCACCAAAGTTTTCATCTTCATTCATGGGGGTGGCTGGACGAGTGGCGATAAATCAGACTTTACCAGCGGGATTCCCGATTTTAAAAACACCTATTTCCCAAAATATGCTATTGTAAACATGAACTACAGGCTGGCTAATTCAACTACCGGCCAGTATGCCCTGCCAAATCAGATCAACGACATCCAATCGGTGATAGATTTGATAACCCAAAAGTCGGCAGAATGGCAAGTGAAACCCGAGTTTGTACTTTGTGGTCATTCAGCGGGAGCACATCTATCCATGTACTATGCATACACAAAAAACAACCCAAATGTAAAGGCGGTAATCAGTTTGGCAGGCCCTGCAGATTTTGAGGATCCTGCATATAGCAGTAATATTTTCTTAGGGGCACTATTTAGCGGACTGGTAGATCCGGCGGTGATACCGTCAGGAATGACATTTTATAAATATGCCAGCCCCGTTACATGGATACAAACGGGAAGTGCACCCACTATTTCCTTTTTCGGAAGTACAGATACTGCAGTACCGATAATAGAACAACAGGCAAGGTTAGAAAATAAGCTTACGCAATTTAATGTGCCACATGAGAGTTATGTTTGGGCCGGCGACCATGTTGCCTTTGCTGTTGAACCAAATCTATCTTTCATTCTGGCTAAATCAAAAGCATTCCTGGCTTTATATAATCCCTAATACTGCCGGTGTATTGCGCAATCCTTAACCGGGGCTAATTAATTTTCACCTCATCAATAAAAATATGTGAGTTACCACCGGCACCCTCGTGCCAATCGGGCATTTGTCCGTATTGTAACGCCGTAAATTTTATATATCGGGTAATGGTGGGGTCAATGGGTAAGTCAAACCGCATAATCTGTGGCTCCAGGTTTTTGATGGGGAGGAAATTTTCTCCTTTGTAAATGGTCGAGAAATTTTTTCCATCTGAGGAAGCTTGAACAATAAGAGATTTGGGCATAATGATCCATGCCCGGGTATCCTGCAAAAAACCGATACTGATGGCATTCACTCTTTGTTGTTTTCCCAGATCGAGGATAAATACGGCATCATTTCCCTGGAAGCCCTGCCAGTTTCCTTTCCGCCAGTTAGCTGTTCCCGTTAGCCCGTCAATTAATGCGCCATTGCCCCCAGCGGAATATTGAGGTTCATAGGCAGACAGGTAATTCACAGACCAGTGATTATCTACCCTCACAAATTCTGCTACGGATTCTGCACTGGAATCGCCATTTGTATTAAAAGATTTAGTTCGAATCGAAATGGAGCTATCAATCCAAAAGGGAACCCTGTACGATATTGATTTATGGGTTGGCATGGTTCCACTGACAGAATAAAACGCCGACTCATTTTTCAAAGGGGTTTGGATGATGATTTTCTTCTTCCCGCGGAAAGACCTCGGCCCACCCTCAATTACCGGGTTCAAAACAAGGGCATTTGCCTTTGTATCAGAAAGAATACCCGGTTCAGGAACCGGAATGTTTAAGACAGAAGCGGGCTTATCTCCCATCATAAAAGTAACCAACCCGCCGCCGGAAATTTCCTGGTGAGTAAGGAATGGCCTCATCATTTTTTTGGGCATGAGCGATGAAGTGGTACTTAACAACGCATCCTGGATATAATAATTTTTTTCCGAAACATGTGGTGCATTAATGATAAAGGATTTTTCATTAGGGAGTTTAATTTCTGCCATGGGAAAGGAAGGGGTACCGATAAAATATCGGTTATCCCCTGGCGTTACCGGATAAAAACCCAAGGCATTAAAAATATACCATGCGCTCATTTGTCCGCAATCTTCATTCCCAATTAATCCATCGGGAGCATCTTTGTAAAATTCGGTCATCACCTTATGAACATAATACTGAGCTTTCGAGGCATTACCTGCATGATCGTACATTAATATTATATGATGGCTGGGTTCATTCCCGTGGGCATACTGGCCAATCATCCCGGTAATATCCGACTGATCTCTGCCGGTGGTTTGGTCGGGAGCGGTGAACAAGCCATCCAGCATTTTCTCCAGGGCCTCTGGTCCACCGCGCAATTTCATATAGCCACCGATATCCTGTTGAAATGAAAAAGAATATTGCCAGCTATTAGCTTCGGTATAATTGTTATTCACTTCCCGCGGATCGAATCCGGCAAGCCACCCGCCATTATCGCGGGGTTGCATAAACCCGGTGTGGAGGTTAAGCATATTCTTATAATACTGGGCCCGTTGGATATACTGTTGGAAATCGGAACTGCGTCCAATCTTTTTTGCATACATGGCGATGCACCAATCATCGTAGGCATACTCGAGGGTCTTGCTAACGCTTTCTGGCTCATCCGAAACCTCAATCAAATGCTTTTGTAGATATGCCGGAAGCCCAAAATGATCCCATGTAGCTGATTTCTTCATGGCTTCCAGTGCAAGAACCGTATCAAATTCATTAATTCCTTTTGCGAAGGCATCCCAAATTACCGGCACGGAGTGATAACCGATCATGCAATCGGTTTCGCAACTTGCAAGTTCCCAAACCGGAAGCCTTCCTCCCTGTTGGTACTGTGCCAAAAATGTTTTGATATAGTCCACGGTTCGGGAAACATCGAGAATGGTATAAAGTGGGTGAGTGGCCCGGTAGGTATCCCAAAGAGAAAATACTGAGTAATATGTAAACCCATCGGCCTGGTGGATCTGGTTATCGCGGCCTCTATAGCGGCCATCAACATCCATATTAATGTTGGGCACAATGGCAGTATGGTACAAGGCTGTATAAAAAATCCGCAGTTTGCTGGTATCATCCGACTTTACATCAATCTTCCCCAATTCCTCATTCCATTTCAATTTTGCTGTTTCCTTTACCTGGTTAAAATCCCAT
>Ga0116193_1001785_pt1 | contig 17215 bp, 13 predicted proteins | sample AD_UKC115_MetaG_FD_89892 | JGI IMG/M metagenome (GOLD analysis project Ga0116193, IMG submission 89892) | Active sludge microbial communities of municipal wastewater-treating anaerobic digesters from Hong Kong - AD_UKC115_MetaG | ecosystem: Engineered > Bioreactor > Anaerobic > Digestate... | reverse complement strand
CGTAACGCTGGCCATTGGTCGCAAACCGCGCGGGATCACGCACCGTGGGCGCGATGATGCCGGTCTGGCGTGCCACGGCGGAGCCCGAAAGCATCATCACCTGGTTTTGCGCAATCACGGTCACGGTGGCGCCGGAGATGGCGTCCACACCGATCACTTCTTCCTCGGGGCGCGAGGGACCGACCTCCAGCTTGTCGGTGACGGACTTGCCCAGGTACTGGTTGTTGAAATTCACCAGCGCCGACTCCGGGATGCCGAGCAACAAAATGGGCTCGGAATGCTTGAGCACCTTGACGCCCACGAAGCGCCCCTGGGTATCCATCCCGATCAATGTGACCACCGGCTTGCCCGAGTAGGCAGGCGTGTCGGTGATGTCGGTCGAGAGCATCACATAGCCCAGCAACTTCTTCTGGGCCGAATCATTGTCATAGGCCTCCACATACGGTGGTTGCCCCTTGCGCTGCGAAAAATGCCCTGCGCCCGGAAACACCTCGGCGCAGGGCAGCAATGCACACATGTCGGGCGCCGTGTTGGCACCCGCAGGTAGCTCGGCCTCGTAAGCGCCCGCATGGACTTGCGGAGCAAAAAGCGACAGCGCCAGAAAAAAAGCGACCCCGAGGATCGCGAGCCGATGACCGAGCAGAAACATCACACTTTCCTATCAAGGAGGCGCCGCACCCCTGTGCGAGCGCCCCCGGTTGGCTGCCTATCAGGCCTCAACGATCATGCGCGTACGCATTTCCAGGTGAAGCGCGTGGCAGAAGTGGGTGCAATAGCACCAGAACACGCCGGGTTGGTCGGCAACAAAGGTCACCGAGGCCGTTTCCTGCGGATTGACGATGAAGTTGACGTTGTAGTTCGGAATGGCGAAACCGTGCGTCAAATCTTCGATCTTGTCCAGGTTGGTCAGGATCAGGGTGACTTCGTCGCCCTTTTTCACCTTGAACTCGCGCAGGCTGAAGGCCGGCGCTTGCGAGGTCAGCTTGACCGTCACCTTCTTGCCGCTGCGGAACACGCCAGATTCCTTGGGATCCTTGATGGCCAGCGGGTGGTGATCCAGATCATAAACCTGCTTGGGCTTGACCAGATCGCGCTTGAAGATGATGAAGTCGTGCGGCTCGCCACGCACCGGGTGGTCGGCCAGGAGCACCATCTTCTCGCCAGAGATGTCGATCAGCTGCTCGTTCTCGGCGTGCAGCGGGCCCACGGGCAGGAAGCGGTCCTTGGAGAACTTGCAACCCACGGCCAGGTACTTGCCATCGGCGGCAATCGTTTCGGATTGCGAGGCGTTGATGTGGCCGGGCTGGTAGTGCACGTCCAGACGGTCCACCACATACTTGGCGTTCTTGTCACCCTTGTGGAAGGCAATCGCCTTGTCGATGTTCCACTTGACGACCTGGCTGTCCAGGAACAGCGTGGTGAAAGCATTGCCGCGACCGTCGAATGCAGTGTGCAGCGGGCCCAGACCCACTTCGACCTCGGCAACGATGGCGTCGTCGAGCTTTTCCGACTTGCCGTCGAACCAGTCAAGCACCTTGGCCAGCTCGATCACGGTGACGGTCGGCGAGAGCTTGCCGGCGCAGATGAAGTACTTCTGGTCGGGGCTGGCGTTCACGCCGTGGGGGTTCTTGGGCACGGACACGTAGGCCGTCAGAGCGGTCTTGGGGTCCTTGTTGGCTTCGTGCGTGCCGTCCACCACGGGCACCTTGGAGCTGCCGATGGTCTTGAACTTGCCAGCCTTGACGGCTTCTTCGATGCGGGCGATGTTGAAGAACAGGCAGGCGTCGCGCTCGGCGGACATCATGTCTTCGTACTTGGCGCCCATTTCGGTGTTGTACTGGTTCGTGGCGGCGAGCTTGCCGTCGAACGAGGTGGCCACCAGATCGCAGTTGCCGTCGATCAGCACCTGCCAGCGCACTTCCATGGTCTCGGCATCCACGCACGAGAACAGCGAGCGGTACTTGCTGGAGTCTTCGATACCGGCGTTGGGCAGGGGAATGGAGAACTCACCGCCGCAGAACACGCGGGTGGTGTAGTTGATGGCCTGATCCACGGGGTCGCGCTTGTCCGGGAAGATGCCGTGGAAGCCCTGCACGTTGGGCAGCTGGGTGATCTTGTCGCAGACAAAATAGTCGAGGCGGATACGGGCGATACGGCTGTTGATCTTGTCGTTGATCCAGGCGTAGCGGCCGTCGTAGTTGCCATCCTTGTAGGAGGCGTGCGTGTGGTGGGTATCGCCCACGGTGTAACGCAGGTGGCCATCGGGCTTGGTGCCCATGACGGCCTTGGATTCGTTGGTGATGCCCCAGCCGACCAGTGCGTCGGGCACGAAGCAGGGGATACGCAGGAGTTCGCGACCCGAAGGCAGGCCCAGAACGCGCATGTCACCGGTGTGGCCGCCGCTCCAAAGGCCGTAGTAGGTGTCGAGTTCGCCGGGTTTCAGGTGGACATTGGCACCGGCGTGGGCTGTCGGTGCAGGTGCGGGTGCAGGTGCCGCAGGGGCAGCCGCAGGAGCTGCCGCCGGCTTGTCATTGCAGGCTGCAACGCCTACCGTCAAGCCCGCCAGCGCAGCGGTGTTGATGAAACGTCGACGGCCAAGGCCTACGGTTTCATTGGGTGCATCCAGTTTCTTGTCGCTCATGTTGACCTCTCTTGGTTAAGGCGTGTGAAAAACGGAGGGGCTCGCGCTGGTGGCGGAGCCCCCATTGCGGCTGGAATGTGATCAAGGGATTGGGTGGCACGCAACTGGGCCGCCGGCGACAGGGCAGGCAACCGTGCTTGCTGGGGATCTGGAGGCGTGTTGGCCAACAAACACAGGGTGCAGTCCATGCCCATGTCGGACGCATCGACCGCATTGCCTTGTGCTGAATGGATGATGATTTTTGTCAAGCCCGACGCGGAGCACACCAACTCCATCGCCCGGGGCTGAACCAGTGGCGATGCCATCGCCACCCCCATGCTCACAATGAACCATGCTGCGACCAAGCGCCGAAGCCATGGAATGGATCTGAGGGTTTTCATGGACGGCAAGTATAGGGAGCCAAAGTGAACCGAGGTTGATTTCGGTCATGCTCTATCGCTGCACTGACGGCTTGGCAATCCAGCCATGCCGATTACATTATGGGACACGCAGTGTGGGTAAGACAGCATACGCTTGGCCAGGGCGCTATGATTTGTGGTCCGCCCACCCCGACTGCCGCCATGCGAGGAGCAGATCTTCTGTTTCGGGCTGGGGAGCGGCTGCATCCAAGGCGCGTAGCCCCTTGATTCTTTCATTCTCCACTTCCTATCCACGACCATGAAAAAGACCTCTTCCGTCATCGCACTGAGCGCTCTGGCGCTGTTCCTGACCGCCTGCGGTGACAAGAAGCCCGCCGAAGCCCCTGCCGCAGCGCCTGCTCCCGCAGCAGCCCCCGCACCCGCACCAGCCCCTGCAGAACCCGCCCCCGCCGCAGCACCTGCGGCCTCGGAAGCACCTGCCGCGCCCGCAGCCTCCGAAGTCGCCGCCGCCCCGGCCGCTCCTGCAGCACCTGCAGCCAACCCCGAAGCGGGCAAGTCGGCCTACAACAAGACCTGCGCCATGTGCCATGCCGCTGGCGTGGCTGGCGCACCCAAGCCCGGCGACAAGGCCGATTGGGGCCCACGCATCGCCCAGGGCAAGGACACGCTGTACAAGCACGCCATCGAAGGCTTCAACGGCGCCAAGGGCTCGATGCCTGCACGCGGCGGCAATGCCAAGATGTCCGACGAGGACGTGAAGGCCGCTGTCGATTACATGGTCGGCCTCTCGAGCTGATTTATAGGAGAGTTCCATGCACGAGCCACTTGCACCCCAGGGCCTGACCCGGCGCCGCCTGGCCATGGCACTGCCCCTGCTGGGCGCCGCTGCCCTGGCGCCCGCCGCACTGCAGGCGGCAACGCCTGCCGTGGTGGAGCGCAGCCAGCGCACGCTCATGGGCACGCAGGTGGACATGGTGGCCCAGGGTCTTGACGCTGGCGCTCTGCGCAGTGCCATGGACCGTGCATGGAGCGAGATGGAGCGCCTTGCCGCGCTGATGACGCGCTACCACCCGGACAGCACCGTCAGCGCCCTGCACCGCGCAGCGGGCCGGCATCCTGTGCCCGTACCCGCTGAGGTGTTGGCCGTGCTCCAGGCCGCGCAGGCGATTGCAGTGCAAACCCATGGGGCCTTTGATGCCACCGTGGGCGCACTGCCCTGGCAGTTCGGTACCGCCGAGCAGCACCTGCCCAGCGCCCAGGACATCGAAGCCCAGCGCCGCCTGGTGGGCTACCGGGGCTTGGTGATCGACGCCAAGGCCGGCACCGCCTTCCTGCAACAGCGCGGGATGGCACTGGACCTGGGCGGCATCGCCAAGCTCCCCATCCTCGAAGCAGGCATGCGCACGCTGCGCGCCCAAGGCGTGGAACATGCCATGCTCAACGGCGGCGGCGATGTGCTGGTGGCGGGGCGCCTGCAAGGCCGCCCCTGGCGTGTGGGCCTGCGCGACCCGCGTGCGCCCGAGCGCCTGCTGGGCGTGCTCGCGCTGGAAGGCCAGGCCATCGTGGCGTCTTCGGGCGACTACGAGCGCTTCTTCATGGCCCAGGGCGAGCGCCAGCACCACATCCTGAACCCGGCCACTGGGCGTCCCACGCAGGGCCCCCGCGGCGTGAGCCTGCTGGCACGCGATGCGGCCAGCGTGAACGGCCTGGGCACCGCCCTGATGGTGATGGGCAGCGCTGCCGCGCCCGCGCTGCTGCAGCAGCGCCCTGGCGTGCAGGCCTTGGTGGTCGAGCGCGACCACAGCATCTGGCAAACGCCTGGCATGGCGGCCGTGCTGCGCACCGCCTGAGCCTCTGCCGTCCTTGGCACCAAGGCCCTGTTTGAACGACAGGGCCTTTTTTTTACAGACCCGCAGCGAGCGCCGTGTATTCCTGCACCGGCACTTCCTCGGCGCGGCGCTGCACATCGAAGTTGCCCGCAAAACCACGCGCCTCCAGCCAGCGGCCCAGGGTGTGGCGCAACAGCTTGCGGCGCTGGCTGAAGGCCACCTGCACCAGCTCCTCCAGCACAGCCACGTCCAGTGCCACAGGCAGTGGGTGCGGCACCATGCGCACCACGGCGCTGTCCACGCGCGGAGGCGGGTCAAAGCTCTCGGGCGGCACGAACAGCACGTTCTCCATGGCGTAGCGCCACTGCAGCATGACGGACAGCCGCCCATAGTCGGCCGTGGCGGGCGCTGCCACCATGCGGTCGATCACTTCCTTTTGCAGCATGAAGTGCTGGTCGGCAATCACATCCACATACTGCAGTAGATGGAACAGGATGGGCGTGGAGATGTTGTACGGAAGGTTGCCAACCACTCTCAATTTGGTAGCACCCAGCGCTAGTGCCACCTGCGCAAAATCGACCTTCAGCACATCGGATTCGATGACCTGCAACTGCGCATGCTGGCGCAGGCGCTGCGCCAGGTCGCGGTCCAGCTCGACCACGGTGAGCCGCCCCAGCCGCTCGACCAGCGGCTGCGTCAGCGCCGCCAGCCCCGGCCCGATTTCAACCATGGGCTCGCCCGCCTGCGGCGCAATGGCGCGCACGATCCCATCGATGATGGCCGGATCGGACAGGAAATGCTGGCCGAAGCGCTTTTTTGGAACGTGCTTCATTGGGGAGGGTCGCGGTACTCAACGTAAGCGCGGCCGCGCACTTCCTGCATCCAGGTGGCGTAGGCGTCTTCGGTCTTCTTCATGCGCACGGCCTGGCGCGCCACCTCACGCTGCTCGCGCGCGGACAGGCGTTGCTCGCGCCGCTCCTGCAACTGGATCAGGTGCACGCCAAAGCGCGAAATCAGCGGCTGGCTCAGGTCGCCGGGCTTGAGGGCGTCCATGACTTCTTCGAACTCGGGCACAAAGGTGCCCGGATTGACCCAGCCCAGGTCACCGCCCTGCTTGGCGCTGGCGTCCTGCGAATGCTCGCGCGCCAGTTGGGCAAAGTCGGCCTGGCCCGCAAGAATGCGGCGGCGGTAGTCGGCCAGCCGCTCCACCGCGGCGGTTTCGCTGAGCTGGGCGCTGGTACGCAGAAGGATGTGGCGTGCGCGGCTTTGCACCACAGTGGCGGGCAGGCTGGCGCGGCTTTTCTCGATCAGCTTGAGCACATGGAAACCCGCGCCGGAGCGCACCGGTCCGGCCACGCCACCCACCGGCAGACTGGCCACCGCCGAGACAAACAGCTCGGGGTAGCGGTCCGCAGCGCGCAGGCCCATTTGGCCGCCCGAGTTGGTGGCGCCAGGCGCATCGGAAAACTCGCGCGCCAGGGCGGCGAAGTCCCCATTGGCGCGCGCCTTGTCGGCCACGCCCTGGGCACGCGCCTGGGCTGCTGCCACCTGGGCCTCGCTCGCATCCTCGGGCACGGCGATGAGCACCTGGGCGATGTTCAGCTCAGTGCGGGCCAGGTCGGCGCCCTGCGGGGACTGTTCGCGCAGAAACTGATCGATCTCGGGTTCGCTCACGCGCACGCGGGCGTCCACCTCGCGCTCGCGCAGGCGCTGCAGCGTGAGCTGGCGGCGCAATTCCAGGCGGAACTGCTCGCGCGAGACGCCCTCCGCCGACAACCGACGCAGCATCTCTTCCATGCTGACCTCGTTGCGCCGCGCGATGGTCTGCGCAGCCTGGTCAATGGCCAGCTCATCCACCGTGATGCCACCTTCCTTGGCCAACTGCATTTGCGCCTTTTCCACGATGAGCTGCTCCATGACCTCCGCCGCCAGCAGGTCCAGGGGCGGCTGCGCGCCACCGGATTGCTGGATCTGGCGCAGCACGCGTGCCATGCGGGCGCGCACCTCGTTGTTGGTCACAGGCTCGGCATTGACGACGGCCACGATGAAGTCGGCCTGGCGCTGGGTGTTGGATGGCGCTGCCACAGGGGCCGACAACTGGGGACGTTGCGCCCCTGGCAGGCGCACGCCCTGCGCTGCGGCGCCCAGCGGCACGAGGGAGGCCAGGCCCATGAGGCCCACAGCAATGGCACGAGGTTTCATGGTGAGCATGCGGTGCGTTAGTCGTAGTTGCTGAAACGGCTGGGGGTGCTGACCTGGTCACGCAGGTAGCGGTAGCCGGGAATGTTCTGCTTGAGACTGGACAAGGGGTTGGAGCCCAGGCTCAGGCGCGAGAAGCCGACGAACTCGATCTGGAACAACAGGCGCGTGTTGGAAGTGCTGCGGCTGTTCTGCAGGCGCTCCAGCACCACGCGGCCAATCCAGCAGCAGCTGTCGTACTCGAAGCCAACCACCGTATCGACCAGCTTGCGGTCCTGCAGGCTGTAGTTCAGGCGGCCCACGCTGTACCAGCGCGCCTGCTTGGGGCCCGACGTGCCGGAGGCCTTGTCCGCAGCGCCCCACAGGCTGTCGAGCGGCCACTGCCAGCCCACATCCACCTGCTCGCTGGTACCGCGCTGCAAGCGGTAGGCCGCACTCACCACGCGGTAGGCGCCGGGCTGGTAGCGGGCGCTGAGGGTGGAGCGGATCGAGCGCCGGGTCTTGGGGTTGAACTGCACGGTGGAATCCATGCCCCACTGCGTCGTCCAGTTGACGGCCGCACCCAACATCACGTCCGACAGGCGCTCGCTCACCGGCGTTTCACTGGGCAGGGTGACGTTCTGGTCCGAAAAACGCAGCCGCTGGGCAATGCCGAAGCGCGCAGCCTCGGCACCTGTGGTCGGGTTGAGCAGGCGCGTGGTCACACCCAGGGTCAGCAGGTTGTTGTCGGCAATGCGGTCCTGGCCACCGTAGGCGTTCTCGGTGTAGATGGTGGCGAAGTTGAAGTCGTTGGCCGCCGTGTCGTACAGGGGCAGCATGCTCTGATCGCGGTACGGCGTGTAGGTGTAGAAGGCGCGCGGCTCCAGCGTTTGCACGAAGGCCCGGCCGAAGTACTGCGCATCGCGCTCGAAGAACAGGCCGCTGTCCACGCTGAAGGTGGGCAGGGCGCGGTGGACCGAGCGCACGCCACTGGGCAGCAGGCCGTCGAACTGGTAGTTGCTGGCATGCCACTGCAGGCGTGGCGTGACAAAGCCCGACGGCGCCAGGAACGGGCGGCTGACCTGCGCCAGCAGGTAACTGCGCTGCGCATTGGGCTGCCCGGTGAGCGCCGTGTCGGCCCGAAACCGCGTGGCGTCCAGCTCCACGCTCGCATCCAGGCCGCCCGCCAACTGTTGCGGCGCATAGCGCCACTGCCACTGCGGCAGGCGGTCGTACGGAGGCACGATGGGGGCCGCGGCATCCTGCAGCGTCTGCCATTTGAGGGTGCGCAGGCGCATGCTCATGTCGCCCAGGCCCCAGGTGAACAAGGCATCGCCCGGCAGCAGGCGCTGGCGCACCACCTGCGCGCCCGACGACACGTCGCGCGAGAAATCGCGCCAGAAGTCATCGTCGCTCACGCGGCGCAGATTGACCTGCAGGCCCAGCGCTCCCACCGGCACGCCAATGGCGCTGTTGTGCTCCAGCGCATAGCTCCAGCGCGTGCGCTGACGCAAGCGGTCGTTGGGCATCACATCGGCGCGCACCTGGCCCTGGTAGCTGGGCTCCAGGTAGCGGAACTCGCCACCCAACTGCACGCCGCGCTTGGCCATCAGGGCCGCCTGCATGGTGGCGTCGCGGTTCGGAGCGATGTTCCAGTAATAAGGCTGGGCGTACTCAAAACCATTGGTGCTGTCGAGCCCGAAGGTCGGCGGCAGCAGCCCGCTCTTGCGCTTGTCGGACAGCGGAAAGCTGATGGCCGGCACCGGCAGCAGCGGCACGCCCTGGAACTCCAGCACCGCACCGCGTGCGCTGCCCACCTCTTCGGCCTGGTCGATGTCGATGCGGTCGGCGCGCAGCACCCAGTCGGGCTTCCACTGTTCGCTCTCTTCGCGCGTGCAGGTGGTGTAGGTGGCCTGGTGCACCTGGGTCCGGTCGCGGTCGATGAAATCCACGCGCAGGGCATCGCCATGGGCACCGTTGGCCAGCAGCTGGTAGCGCGTGTCGGTAAAGAAACCCTCGAAGGCGTTGACGCGCAACTGCAGCTGCGTTCCCTGGTACACATTGCCCGCGCGGTGAATGCGCACCCGACCGGTGGCCGTGGCCTGGTCGTCAGGCACGGTGTATTCCATGCGGTCCGCGCGGATCACGGTGTCGCCACGGCGCAGCTCGGCATTGCCTTCGATCTCGGCGCGCACATCGGGCTGACCGGTGATGCGATCGCCCTGCACGAACACCGGCAACTGCGAGCGCACCTCTGGTGGAATGGTCTCGGCCAGCAAGGGCGTATTGCGCAGGACGGGGGGTGCGTCCCAAGCGCTGGGCTCCTGCGCCAACGCTGCCAGCGGCGCACCACAGCACAGCGCCGCCACCAGCCGCGCCACGGCACGGGGCACCAGCGCAGGCACAGGCGCTGCCGCACCCAGCACAGGGGCGGGCAACAGGAAGAAGGGCGCTGGACGCAAAGGCACTGGATGCAAAGGCTTCATCGGTGGCAGGCTCGGATGGCGGCGCGCCCATGAGCGCCCCTTGAAACCACCAGAACCCAAAGGCCGGGTTTGTAGAATCCGATTATCCATGAGCCACCCTGCTTCTTCCGCATCCCCCAGCCCGGCGGGCGCCCCGTCCGCCCCCGTGGTCTGGACCGACCCCGCCCGCCACGCCGCCTTTGACGCCTGGCTGGCCCCCTTGGTGGCCGCGAACGGCCTGCTGCCCGCCAGCCTGCGCCCCGCCTCGGCCGACGCCAGCTTCCGGCGCTACCTGCGCATCGACACCACCACGCCGGGCGGCAGCTGCATCGTGATGGACGCGCCGCCCGACAAGGAGAACTGCGCCCCCTTCGTGCAGGTGCAGGCCCTGATGCAGCAGGCCGGCCTGAACGTGCCGCGCATCCTGGCCTTCGACGCCACGCACGGCTTCATGCTGCTGTCCGACCTGGGGCCTCACACCCTGATGCAGGCCCTGGACCCCCAGGCGCCGCAGGACGCTTTTCGCTGGTACCAGCAGGCCACCGACCTGCTGATCGACTGGCAGAAGGCCTCTCGCCCCGGCGTGCTGCCGCCCTACGACGAAGCCCTGTTGCGGCGCGAGCTGGCACTGTTCCCCGACTGGTACCTGGCCCAGCACCGCAAGGTCACGCTGACCGACGCCCAGCAGCAGACGCTGGCGCAGAGTTTTGCCGCCATCGTGGCCAACAACCTGGCGGCCCCGCAGGTCTTCGTGCACCGCGACTTCATGCCGCGCAACCTGATGCAGCCCGTGACGCCGGACGCGCCGCTGGGCGTGCTCGACTTCCAGGACGCGGTGTACGGCCCCATCACCTACGACATCGCCAGCCTGATGCGCGACGCCTTTTTGAGCTGGGACGAGGACTTCGTCATCGACATCACCGTGCGCTACTGGGAAAAGGCGCGCAAGGCCGGTCTGCTGGGCGCCCACAGCGCCAGCGGCTGGGGCGCGGACTTTGGCGACTTCTACCGCAGCGTGGAGTGGATGGGCCTGCAGCGCCACCTGAAGGTGGCCGGCATCTTTGCGCGCCTCACGCTGCGCGACGGCAAACCGCAGTACCTGGCGGACACGCCCCGTTTCATCGCATACATCCGTTCCACGGCCAGCCGCTACCGCGAGCTGGCGCCACTGCTGCGCCTGGTCAACGAGGTGGAACAGGTGCAGGAAATCACAGGTTTCGCCTACGGGCGCGTTTAGCAAAACCTTAAACAAAATTGGCCTCCAGCGCAATAAATACGGGCGCCAATAGCTATTATTTTCATAGCAAATGCCCCGCTTTCACTGCCCTGTCCCGCTGACCCCCGGCGACGAAATCGCCCTGCCGCCTGGCGCCGCGCGCCATGTGCAGGTGCTGCGCATGCAGCCGGGCGATGCCATCACGCTGTTCCACGGCAGCATTGACGGCCCCGGCGGCGAGTTCGAGGCCACTGTCACCCGCATGGGCCGCAGCGAGGTGCTGGCGCGCATCGGCACGCACCACGCCGTGGAACGCGAGGCTGCGCGCGCCGTGCACCTGCTGGCAGGCATCACCGCCAACGAGCGCATGGACTGGCTGGTGGAAAAAGCCACCGAGCTGGGCGTGGCCAGCATCACCCCGCTGCTGGCCGAGCGCAGCGTGCTCAAACTCAAGGGCGAGCGTGCCGACAAAAAACTGGCCCACTGGCAGGCAGTGGCCGTGGCCGCGTGCGAGCAGTGCGGCCGCAACCGCGTGCCCACCCTGCACCCCGCCCAAACACTGGCCGACTGGCTGCAGGCCCCGCCGCAGGACGGCCAGCGCCTGCTGCTGTCGCTGCGCCCTGGCACACAGCCACTGCACGCCGCAGCGCCAGGCCACACAGGCCTGGTGTTCCTGTCCGGCCCCGAAGGCGGCCTCAGCAGCACCGAGGAAGACCTGGCCCTGGCCCACGGCTTTGCCCCCGTGACCCTGGGCCCGCGCGTGCTGCGCGCCGAGACCGCGCCGCTGGCAGCGCTGGCGGCGTTGCTGGTCTGAAACGACTCAGTGATCCATTGCGCGAACGCGGCATCCGCGACGCATGCAACCGGCGCACCCCAGGCCAGAGCTCCCGCGCAAGGGCCGCCCCGCCGCGCTGGGAGCGTCCCCCTGCCCGCAGCGCGCAGCGCTGCGAGAGCGGGGGAAGGCGCGCAGCGCCACAGGGGGGTGTTTCATTTCAGCGCCGGGGCTGATTGAAGGGCTTGACCTGCCCGCAGTCTGCCCCCAGCCAGCGGCCCTTCTGCACCATGTCGATCTGCTCGGGGCGGCCGTTTTCCTGCGTGGTCTTGAAGCGGTGCTTGCCGCTGTAGGCCGTGGGGCTTTCAATGGTGACCGTGCCCTCGCCCGAGGACGGTGGCTGGCCCTTGCCGCCCTTGCACTGGAACGCAACCTTGACAGTGTTGGCGCCCACGCGATCCACCTTTTGCGTGCAGCCTTCCTGGGCGGGGAGCTGGTCCATGTCCACGTCCTGCTGCGTCATGCAGATGCGCACCACATGCCCGCCGCCGGGCGTCATGCCCACGCCCTGCTGGGCCATCATTTGCTCCATCTGCTTGCGCTGCTCGGGCGGCATGCTGGCCAGGGATTTCTGCATCTCTGCCATGGCGGCTTCCATCTGGCCGCTCTGGCTCTTCATGGTGCCGCTGTGCTCCCACAGGCCGGGGCGCAGCTTGGTGGCTTGTGCCGCGGCTGCAGTGGCAAAAACGCTTGCGGCCGCCAGGGCCAGGGTCCAGGGTGCGATGCGCATGGGTGGTTGTCCTTTCGTGGGGAAGGGGCCGCACACTGCAGCGCGGCGACAGGCGCGCAGCATCGCATGACAGGCACCTCTCAGCAAGCCCGACGGCCGCACGCACCCACGACTTGCGTGACGGGGTGCACGCGCGCCAGCGGTCCACCCTACTTGCGCCCGCCTGCCAGCCCCAGCAGCGGCACGCTGAACACCGCCGCCAGCGCGCCCAACCCCAGCGCAATGGCCAGCAGGTTGGCCCAGTCCACCCAGTAGCCCATGTTGGACAGGGACGACTGGGTGAGCGTGGGCACGCTGAAGAACAGCGCCACCGCCACCAGCGCGCCCAGCAACAGCGCCTGGCGCACCTGGCGCGCCCCCAGGCGGCCGCGCGCGGCCACGAGCAGGGCCACCCACACGGAAAGCAGCAGCGCCAGCAGGGGCCAGATGCCCAGGGCGATTTCATAGACGATGTTCATTGCCAGCCAGATTTCGTACATGGTGTGTCTCCTTGGGTTGCGTGGTGGTCAGACCCGGCCTTTGAGCACCGCCATGTAGGCAGGCTTGAGCAAGCGCACCTTCATGAGCCAGGCAAAGTAGCTTTCCTGCAGCGGCTCGATCATGGGCAGCGAGGGGGTGAGTCGGCCTTCGTAGTCGAACTCGATCAGCATGGCCGAGCCTTCGCGCACGATGAGCGGGCAGGAGGTGTAGCCATCGAACTTTTCGCCCGGCGCGCGCCCGGCGATCACATCGGCCAGGTGCTGCGCGACGATGGGGGCGCTTTTCTTGACCGTGGCCGCCGTCTTGCCGCGCGGCGTGCCGTTGATGTCGCCCAGGCCGAACACGTTTTTGTAGCGGCGGTGCTGCAGCGTGTCCTTGTCCACCTCCAGCCAGCCGCCTGCGGCCATGGGGCCTTCCTTCCAGGCGAGGTCGGAGTTCTTCACCGCGTCGGGTGCGCGCATGGGCGGCACCACGTGGATGAAGTCGTAGGGCACCTCGGTGGCTGCGCCTTCGGGGTTCACAAAGGTGGCGCGGCGCGCGCCGATGTCGATGGCCTTGAGCTTTTGCGTGTACTGCACCTGCACGCCCAGGGCCTGCCAGCGCTCCAGCACGTTGTCGTTCACGGCCTTGACGCCGAACACGTTGGGCAATGCCGAGTAGAACGTGACCTGTGACTTGCCGAGCGTGCCCGCCTGGGCCAGGCGGTCGCGCACCATGAAGGTCATCTTGAGCGGCGCGCCCGCGCACTTGAGCGGCGTGGCGGGCAGCGTCATCACGGCCTGGCCGCCCTTCTGGCGGAAGCGGTCCATGGCAGCCCAGGTGGCCACGGCGGCGTCGGAGCTGGGGTACACGCTGGCCAGGCCGTCCTGGCCGATGGCCTTGGTGTCCATGCCCTCGATCTGCGCCCAGTCCTGGTGCGTGCCCACGGCCACCACCAGGTAGTCGTAGCGGATGCGCTGGCCGCCTGCGGTGACCACGGTGTTGGCGGCAGGGTCGAACTCGGCCACCATCTCGCGCAACCACTGCACGCCCGCCGGTTGCAGGCTGGCGTTGCTGTCGATCACCTTGTCCACCGGCCACACGCCGCTGGCCACCAGGGTGTAGCCGGGCTGGTAGTTGTGCACTTGCTTGGCGTCGATGATCGTGATCTTGGCGCCGTCGAGCAGGCCCTGCAGCCGGTGCGCCACGGCAATGCCCGCCAGGCCACTGCCCGCAATGACGATGTGGGCCTGCGTGGCCTGGCGCGCCGCCTGCGCTGCGGTGGGCTGCAGGCCCAGGCCTGCGGCGGCGCTGGCGCCAGCCGCACCGGTCAGCCAGGCACGGCGTGTGGGCGCCCCTTGGGGTGCGCGGTGGGTGGTGGGTTTGTCTCGCTTCATGCTTGTCTCCTGTGGTTTGTGTAGGGCATGGGCTGGGCCGGGGGAATGGCTGCGGTGCGCGGGCCTGGGGCGCACCACAGGGGGCGGGGCTAGCGGTACGGGCGCAGGTAATTCCATTCAAAGGCGCGCTTGGCCCAGTGCATGGCGCGCAGGGGCGGCAGCAGGCGTTGGCGCGTGGGGGTGCGCCAGACCAGGGTGCCCTGGTCCAGGCTGTCGATGATGCAGGCCAGCTCCACCTTGAAGCGCGCCGTGGGTTTGCGCCCGGCCAGGGCGGCCAGCAGGTTGGCGGCGGCGGCCCGGGCCTGCAGGTCGGCCATGTGGGCTTGCTTGGGCATCCAGTCGGGGCCGGGGAAGCTGCCCGAGTCACCCACCACCCACACATGCTCGGTACCGGGCACGCGGCAGTGTGCGTCGGCCTGCAGCAGGCCGCCAGGGGAGCGCGGCAGGTCGGTCTGGTCGAACCAGGCGTTACCGGTCATGCCGGGCATGAAGAGGATGAGGTCGGCCGCAAACTCCCCGCCCTCGGTGACCACCTTGCCCGGCTCGAAGCGCTGCATCTTGTGCCCCAGGTGGGTGCGGATGCCCCGGCGCGCCATCTCGGCCAGCAGGTGCCGCACGGTGGCCGGGCCCAGCCGGTTGCCGGGCTCGGTGCTGGGGTTGAAGAACACCAGCTCGAAGCGGTCGCGCCGCCCTTCGCGGCGCAGCTGGGTGTCGATGCCGAACAGGAACTCGAACATCGGCCCACCGCGCACGGCCTGGGGCTCCTGCGGGTTGGCCGCAAAGCCCACGGCGATGGTGCCGCCCTGCAGGGCGCGCAGCCGGTCGCGGATCTGCTCGGCAGCGGCGATGCCCTCGCAGGGCGTGATGGCGTGCTCTATGCCCGGCAGCTTCTTGATGAAGCGCCCGCCCGTGGCGATGAGCAGCGCATCGTTGGGCTGCGCACCCGCGCTGGTCAGCACCGTGCGCCCGCCGTCCTGCAGGCCGGTGACCTCGGCCGCCACATGGCGCACACCCATGCGCTGGAAGAATGGCTCCAGCGGCACGATGAGTTGCTCGCGCGTGCGCAGGCCGCTGGGGATCCAGATGATGCCGGGCAGGTAGTGCAGTTCGGCGCGCGGGGACACCAGGGTGATCTCTGCGCGCGGTTCGCGGTGGCGCAGCGCGCGCACGGTGGAGAGCGCGCCGAAGCCCGCCCCCAGGATGGTGATGCGCGCGGCCACGTCAGGCCTCCTGGCCTGCGCCCAGGCGCTGGGCCACGCGCTGCACGGCGGTGCGGGCCTGCTCCAGCGCGTCGCGCACTTCGGCCTGGGTGCTGCCGCTGGTCTGCAGGATCACGCGCGGATCCTGCAGCACGATGCGCGTGCGCCCCGGCGTGGGCTCGGCAATGCTGCCGCCGCAGGGCAGCAGCGCGGCGATGTCGGGCTCGGCGCTCACCAGGGCGTGGGCAATGCGCGGCGAGCACAGGCCCAGCAGGCGCTGGGGCGGGCTGTCCAGCCCGAGCTTGGCCTTGAGCGTGGCCTGCATGTCCACCTCGCTGACGATGCCCATCTGCTCGGCGGCCAGGGCGGAGCGCAGGGTTTCCAGGGCCTGGGGCAGCGGCTGGGCCAGCTCGGCGGTGAAGGCGTAGGCGGTCATGGGCGGGGTTTCCTTTCAAATAAATTTGGGGTCAATTGGACTGCAGGGCAATACCATCAAGCGCAAACAGCTATTGTTTTGATAGCATTTATTGCGCCGCTCCTGGGGTTGGCGACTGCACGCTGCGCAGCGCGGCTTCGTCGAGCTGGCCCGCCAGCGCGGCCAGGCGCAGGCGCTCCAGCACCAGGCTGCTGCGCGCCTGGGCCAGCGACAGGCGGGTGGCGGCGGTGTCGTTTTCGGCGTTCAGCAGGTCGAGCACGGTGCGGTGGCCCACCTCCAGGCCGGTGCGGGTGGCGTCCAGGCGCGCCTCGCTGGCCTGCAATGCCTGGCCCAGGGCCTGCACGCGCTCGGCGCCCACCTGCAGGCCCAGCCACGCGGCGTGCACATCGCGGTCCACCTGGCTGCGCGTGGCCTCGACCTGGGCGCGGGCATGGTCCCAGCGGCGCAGGCTTTCGGCCTCCTTGGCGCCGCGCCAGCCGCCGGTGTACAGCGGCACGCTGAGCTGCACACCCACCATGGCGTTGACGCTGCGGTTGCGCGCACTGCCGTGGTCGCCACTGCCGCGCAGGCGCTCATCGCCCGCTTGCGCCACCAGGTCCACCGTGGGGGCGGCGCTGCGGCGGTGCTTGTCGGCCTCGGCCTGCGCGATGTCGGCGGCCAGTTGCTGCAGGCGGATCTGGGGGTTGCCGTCCTGCGCCTGGGCCTGCCAGTGCGCCAGCGCGGCCTGGGTGCGCGCGGGCTCGGGCACCAGCGCTGCGGGCAGGTGCGCCTGCAAACCGTCCATGGGCAGGCCGGTGCTGTCGGCCAGCTCGCGGCGGCGCAGGTCCAGCGCCACCTGGGCGGCCAGCACCTGGGCGCGCAGTGCGCCTTGGCGCGCGCGCGCCTCGTGCGTGGCGGTGATGGGGGCGGCGCCCAGCGCGAAGCGGTCCTGCGCCTCGGCGGCGGCCTGCTGCACGGCCTCGTACTGGCGTTGCAGCACCTGGAGCGATTCCTGCGCCACGGCCAGCTCGAAGTAGCGCTGCGCGGTGCGCAGCATCAGCGCTTGCTGCGCGGCCTGCCATTGCAGCTCGGTGCTGTCGGCCTGCAGGCCCAGTTGCTGCTGCTGGGCGCGGCGCTCGGCGTTGAGCAGGGGCTGGCGCGCCTGCAGCGCCCAGCGCGTGGCCGTGCCGCCGGTGACCGAGGTGCTGAAGTTCACGCCGTTCGACGTGCCCATGCCGGGGGCCGAGAACTGCGCGCCGCGCATGTCGCTCTCGCCGGTGGCCACGCCTGCGGATGCGGTGAGCGCCACGCCGGGGCGCCACAGGGCGCGCGCCTGGTCGCGCAGGGGTTGCGCCGTGGCCTGGGCCGCGCGGGCCACGGCCAGTTCGCGGTCGTTCTGCTGCGCGGCCTGCCAGGCCTGCAGCAGGTCGGTGGCCCGGGCCGTGGGGGCGGCCAGTGCCAGGGCCAGCAGGGAGGTGCGCCAGAGGGCTTGCAT
>Ga0116193_1001782_pt1 | contig 17251 bp, 17 predicted proteins | sample AD_UKC115_MetaG_FD_89892 | JGI IMG/M metagenome (GOLD analysis project Ga0116193, IMG submission 89892) | Active sludge microbial communities of municipal wastewater-treating anaerobic digesters from Hong Kong - AD_UKC115_MetaG | ecosystem: Engineered > Bioreactor > Anaerobic > Digestate... | reverse complement strand
CGTTCGATTGTAGTGACAACAAGTTGACATCATTAGAAGGCAGTCCACAGACTGTTGGAGTATCATTCGATTGTCGTAACAATCAGTTAACTTCATTAGAAGGCAGTCCACAGACCGTTGGAGAGTCGTTCAATTGTAATGACAACAAGTTGACTTCATTAGAAGGTGGTCCACAAACCGTTAGAGGCTCGTTCGATTGTATTAATAATCAGTTGACCTCATTACAGGGCTTGCCTAAAGAGATTGGTGTAAATTTGTGGTGTTATAATAATGCTAAACAATTCAGTGAATCAGATATACCTAAAGAAACTAATATAGTTGGTAAAATTGAATTTAATTAAAAATATGGACCAAAATTGGTTTAAAAATACTATTCAATTAGATTGGCAAACTTATAAATCTAGTCTCTACTCGAGAAATAGTGATTTAATTTCAGATGAATTGCAAAAAGGTAGTCAAAGCTTAATTACAGAACCAATTAATTCAACAAGTATTGAAAAAGGTATGATGTATTTTATTTTTTATGATTTACAAGGCAAAACCAGTAATTTAGAAAAATGGAATCCAATCCTAGCTGTAGATTGGTATGATGACGGCCAAACACGACAGCTAATTGGACTAAGTGCTAATTTTATTCCTGTTGCTGTTAGAGCAATTCTGTTTAATTCATTATGTGGACCTAATACTAAAATATTTCAAATGAATCAGGAGCTACCTACATCAAAACAGAGTGGTATTGATAATATCACCTTTGGAAAAATACACATGTTACTAAAATCAATTGGTTTTGAATGGGCACTGCGCAAGTTTGATATTAGAAAGATAAACAAATGTTGGCAAATTAATACAAATAATTGGACACATTTTGTAATGATGTCAACATCTCGTTTTACAGGTGTTGATGATGCAAAGTTAATACAGATATGGCAAAAGAAAATAGCAGAACAGGACCAAAGAGAACAAGAATTATTACTTCAAATGCTAGGTGATTATAAAAAAATGGAGTCAAAATTAAATAAAAGTTATAATACTGTTTTAGAGAGTGAAGATAATTTGTTAAAAAGTTTAGCTCAAATGAAAAAGATTTAAGAAATATATAAGTAAATGAATTCATACAATCCATATCAAAAAGGAGGTTTACAAGTTGAAATTGGTGGTTTTTTTAATAAGCGCTTGTTAAATTTGAGCTTATTTGGAAATAATTATTATGAATCAGCAATTATAAATAGCAAAGGTATTCACAAATTTGAAGATACTTCGATCATAACAGATAGTGGCGGTTATCAATATGGACTTTTTTCTCGTAAAGTGCATGCCTTAATGCAAGAACGTCAAAGTATTGCAGCATTAAACACTCAATATCAATTTAAATATCAAATCTTAAAAGAATACGCTGCTAAAGGTGAAATTAGAGATGCTGTTACTAAATTGGCTAATGAAATTGTAGTTTATAATAAGAATAAGAAATTTTGCGAATTAGAAGATTTAGATAGTAAATATTCAGAGCTTCAAAAGAAACGTAGTAAAGAAATATTTGAAGAAGTTTATCTAATGTTAGGTTTTGCTAATGGTTCGTATGCTTGGGATTTATGCCGAGATTGGTTAATTGAAGGTTATATTTGTAAAGAGATTATTAGAGATAAACAAGGCAGAAAGATTGAAGGATTTCTAACATTAGATCCAAGAACAATTTATCCGTATGCTGATCCAGAAAGTGGAGTTAAATATTGGATTCAAAATCCAGGTGATAATCAGCTGAGAAGAATATTTTTAGATGTTGAAATTGTTTATATTTCATATAGTGGTTCATCTAATTATATGGAAACAAGTTATGTTGAGCCATTGATTAGACCTTATAATGAATTAAAAATGGTTGAAAGGACACGTTTGTTGTTTAACTTAATTAATTCAATGATGCATAAACAGATTAAAGTACCAGTAACAGGCTTACCACCTGATAAAGCTGAACAAGAAGTTCTAACTTTTATTTCTGACTACAAAGATCATATTCAATTTGATGATACAACTGGTCAAATTTTAATTGATGGTAGCAAAGATTTACCTTGGTCAAAAGAGTACTTCTTACCAGAAGAAGAAGGTAAATCACCAGAAGTCACAATAATTAATCCAGAAGGTCATGATTTGAATGAAAATACAACTCTAACATGGTTTCGTAATAATTTTAAATATGCTACAAAATTTCCACTAACACGGTATGATACATCAACTGGTGGAGGTAATATTTATGCTAATCAAGATATTACACATGATGAATATAATTTTAATAAGTATGTAAGTCGATTAAAAGCAGTTTATAAAGAAATACTTTTACAACCAATATGCCATCAAATAATGTTGGAATTTCCAGAGCTACAAAAGAATCCATTTTTTAAAAATGATTTAGATATTATATTTTATGGTAATAGTGAAATTGAAAAGGCAAGAGAATTGGCCAATATTAGAGAACGTGCAGCTATTATTAATGATTTAAACAACAATTTTAAAAGAGCCGAAGACAAACCATATTTTCATCCAAAATATACTGCTAAATATTTTATGGAATTGACAGATGAACGAGTTCAAGAAAATGATAAATATTGGGCTGAAGATGTAGGTTCTGCACCAAATAGTACTCCAACACCAGAAGAATAGTCTCCTACTACTGAATCAGAAGCTTAAAAATAGGCAAAAAAGCAGATTTTTACTAAAGATATATAATTAAAATCTAACAATTGATAGATGGAAAAAAGAGTTATGATCGTTGAGAACAATGATAAACAAATTGTTCAAAGTGAGACCAAATCAAAAAAATTTATATTAGAAGGTATTTTTACCGAATTTGATATTGAAAATCGTAATAAACGTATTTATACAGCTGAGAATTTTGTTCCAGTAATGAATTCTACGTTGCTAGCTAAAAAAGAAAAACTTGGTGTTGTATATGGAGAATTCGATCATCCTGATGTTTTTGATGTTAGTGGTAGAAATGCAAGTCATGTGATTGAAAGTTTAACATATAATAAAGCACATAATAGAGTTGATGGTAGTATTTGTATGTTGAATACACGTCATGGAAAAGATGCAAGATCTATTATTGAAGATGGACATCCATTATTTGTTAGTTCAAGAGCGGCTGGTGTAACTGATAGTTATGGCAGAGTTGAATTAAAAGAGTTATATACTTATGATATAGTGTTAGATCCAGGATTTGCATCAGCGCGTATTAATCCAATAAATGAAAGTTTAGGTTATGGTTGTGACCAAAACACATATTACCGTATCTATGAAATGAATGATATAGATGCTCAAAAGCTTTTTACAGATAATAAAAATGATCAAAAAACCCTAATGGACATAACAAAAATGGAGCAATTCTTACAAACAGAATTAGCAAAACACGAACATAAAGTAATGGAGATGATTACAAAAGCACAATCTTCTCGAGATGAAGTACAAAGCGCATTAGTACAAATAGATTACTTAAAAGAAGAATTAAGCAATGTAAATAAATTTTTAGAATTTTTACAACCAAAAATGAATTATTTAATTCAACAAAATTCTAAGCTAGTAGAAAAAAACAAACAGTTAGAAGCTGAAGTAAATGAAACAGTTGCTTATGCGAATCATATTGCTTCTAATATGAAAATAGTTTCAACTACGGTATCTGGTATGGATGAACGTTTAGATGTAAATGAACAATTTACTCAATATGTCGCTGAACACACAGCTGCTAATATTTTATTTACAAAAGAAGCAGTTAATGAACAACGTTCAATAACAGAAATGTTAGAATATGTGGCTGAGAATGTAGCAGGTCAAAAAGAATTTATTGAATACGTTGCAGAAGAAGCTAATGTGATTGGTAAATTTGCTGAACAAGTTGCTGAAGAAGCTGATGTGATTGGTAAATTTGCCGAAAATACTGCTAAAGAAACCAGTGATACACAAGGATTTTTAGACTATGTTGCTAATGAAAAACATAATGATGAAGTATGGTTAAGTTATGTGGCTGAAAAAGTAGATGGTCTAACAAAATATCAATCTAAAATATATGAAGCATTGAAAGGTAATGGTGCTTTAAATGAAAGCATAACCAAAGCTGGATTAGTTGATCCTAATGAATTTTTAGGTATTAATGAAGAACTAGAAATGATGGCTGAATTAGAAAAAGAACCAACTGCTACACCAGTAGCAACTGCAACAGTTCCAGAAATATTACCAGCCGGCGAAACTGCTCCAGCAGACATAGCTGCCCCAGTTGTTGCAGAAACAGAAAACAATACAACAGAAACAGTAGAATCTCAGTTATTAAATAAATTAGTTAAAATATTAACAAGTGATGATACTGGAATTGTAATTGAAATTTTACCAAATGATGTTGTTAAAATACAAAAAAGTGGTAATAATGAAATAGTAGAAGTGCCAGTAGATGAAGTTGAATCAGTAGAAGAAACAACAGATTATTTAGAATCAGTAAATCAGGTATTAGCTGCAATTAATAAACAAAGAGCACTAGAAAATCAAGCTCCTCATTTCTTTACATTTTTAAATGAGCAACAAATTCTTGAATTTAAAGGATTAAATAAAGATGATCAAGCTAATATTGTTTTAGAAATGGAAACTAAAGATTATTTTAATGCTGATGATGTATTAAAAGTAATTAGTGGTTATTTACAAAACAAAGCTAGTTCAAGAGAAGAACAATTAATAGCATGTATGCCTGAAGATTTAAAAGACGCTTGGTCTGGATTAGATGAATCAGTTAAAAAGGTATACTTGACAGAATCAATTTATTTTGATACAACAACTGCTTTAAAAAGTGCATCATTCTGGAATTCAAGAGCTTTTGCTAAAGCCTTAAAATCGCCAGAAGCAACAATGATTGTTGAAAGTAGAAAAAACACTGAAACTAACAACACTGCTGAATATGAAGCAGCATTTTTAAAGGCATTTAATGGCTTAAAATAAAAATTGGCAAAAAATCACATTTTGCACTAAATATATAAATCTAGAAAAGTTGTTGTAAAAAACAACTTTTTTGCTAGAAAAAGATGGTTATCTATAACAAACAAAGATAGATAAGCAGATTGTTAAAACACAAAATAAAAATAAAAACAACAAATAAAAATGATTAAAACTCAATCTGCTCCAGTAGATATGGAGAAAGCTTTAAAACGTTGGAAAGGTATTGTTGAGAAATTAGGCGTTACTGATCCATCTAAAATTGAATCTTTGTGCGAATATGCTCAAATGCACGCTGATTCATTAAACGTAGGAATGATAAAAGAAAATGTAGCTTATGCTAACGCTGCTAATACAGCTGGTATGGGTAACGTAGTAATGCCAGGTTTATCTGGTTTACCAGGAACTCCAGGTAGTGCTGGTTCTGGTGATTTAGGTCAAACTTTATTACCAGGTGCTATTAAAATAGCTGCACAAACTATTGGTTTAGAGTTATTACCTACAATCAATGTAAATTCAAATCGTCCTGACTTATTGTATTTCGATTTTACTTATGATGATACAAATGGATTAGATAATGATGAACGTTCAACAACTTTCAAATTATTACCAACAGTTGCAGCTGACGCTACTGCATTAAAAACATTTTTACGTAGTGAAATGTTAGCAAACAATGTAACTGAATTACGTGGTCGTTTATCAAAACCTTTGTTCTTCCATTTATCTGGTGGTCCTTTAGGTGCTTCTGTTGCTTCTTATGATCCAACTGTTAAACCAACAGGTTCTTTACAAGGTTGGGTACAATTTATCGGTTTTTCACGTATCGACGATTTCCCAATGTTTAGAGCATTTACACAATCAAACACTGCAAGTTCAGGTGCGTGGACATTTAATACTGCATTAAATACTTTTCCAGCAACTGGTGCTTTAACAACTTTATTAACAGGTGCAGCTCAAATTGATGATACAAATACATCAGCAGCTGCTCAAGTAATTACTGCTACAGCAAATGCAATCACAGTTTCTTTAGTATCATTAAATGAAGATTTTGCAGAAGGTTTCACAACTAACTACAACTATCGTCCAATGACACGTGGAAATTGGGATGCTTCTTACGCTCCTAAAATCGGTCCTGACTCTTTTGTTAAAACCGTTGAAATCGGTGTAGCTCACGTTTCAGCTTCTTTAAAGTTAAGCGAAGTTAACGATTACAAAAAAATGTATGGTGTTGATATTGTACAACGTACTCAAGCACAATTATTAAATCAATTATCTCAAACTATCTCTATCTCTATTGTTGAGAAAGTAAAAGAAATGGGTCTTAAAAATCGTGCTAACACTGCAGCTGTTCCTTATTCAATCGCTAACTGGGGTCCAATTACAGATCCAAAACAATTTGATATTTCAGTTCCTGCTGTAGCTTCTGCTTTAGGTGGAGAACATAATGCATCAATTGCTCGTTTCTTAATGAAAAAAATCGAATCAGCTTCTTACTACATCGCTACAGATGGTCGTATTTCTTCAGCTGATTTCATGGTTGTTTCAGGTACTTTAGCTGCTCAAATCAAAACTATGGCTGGTTATTCTATTAATGGTAATGACATCAAAATCACATTAAACGGTCAATTAGCTCCTGCTGGTACTTTCAATGGTATCAAAGTATATGTTGATCCTTACATGAACCCAAATGATTCAACTATCTATTTAGGTCGTAAAGGTAATAAGGAAGAACCAGGTCTTAAATTCTTAGCTTACTTATTAGCTGAATCAGTAGAAATCGTTTCTGAATCTACTTTTGGTCCACGCTTATATATGTATTCAAGATACGCGATCACTGAATTTGGTTTCTTTCCAGAAAAGCAATACTACGCTGTTAAAGTGTACGATCCTGCTGGTATCTTAGGTTAATACTAATCAACAACTTAATAATTAAAGACCGAATATTTCTATTCGGTCTTTTTATATTTCTAGGAAAAAAACCAAAATATTTTATATTACACCTAAAATGTGTATATTTGTATTAAATTATTAAAATATGAAAAATTTAGAAGATTACATTAAATCAAACAATCAAGGAAACGAAAAATATTTCAAAAAACATTTAATTGATTTATATAATGAAGTAATTAATTATGTTAATTGGGATGGTATAACGTTTAAACAACAACTATGGCATTATCAAAATAGAATACAAGAGCGAGTTAAATGTAAAAGAGAAGGTTGTAATAATAGTCCAAAATTTAAAGGACCTTGGACTTATGGATATTACGATTTTTGTGGAGGTAGTTGTAGTAGCCAAGTAACAAATAAAATTTTATCTGATAAGTTAAAACCAAAAAAAGAAGCAGAAAGAGCAATAAAAGAAAAAATTAAAAATGAACGTTTAAATAAATCTTTAATAAAAAAACAACAAAAAGAAGAAAAATTAAATTATTACTATAATTTATCAGATGATGAATATATCAAATTAAATAATTCTATTACAAGTGGTGCATTTGCTAGAGAAAAATGGCTACAAAAATTTTCACCATTAGTTTATAATAGAATAATGATATATTTAGATCAATCCAATGATATTAATAAAACAATTAATCCGTCATTTGAAGAAAAATTATGGTGTTTTACTAATAAAAATTTAATCAAACCTAAATGTAAATGTGGAGCATTGTTGCCTTTTAGAAATGGATATATTGGTTATGGTGAATCTTGTTCTCAAAGTTGTTCTGCTAAATATGGTGTAGAAGCTGCCGCAGAAACACTTTTTAGAACAAAAGGAGCTAGACATCATTCAGGATTACAATCAAATATTTTAAAAAGACAACAAAAAAGAATAGATAAAATATTAAATTTGGTAGGTATACAATATTTTGATAATTATGATGAAAAAAGCACAATATGGACATTTAAATGTGATTTATGTACAAAAAACATTCTATATTGGATTCTGTTTTAGGTCAAAGATTGTATTTAGGATTAAATTGGAGAAACTGTATAACTAATTCATTAATATCAAATACAGAATATGATTTAAGAATTTGGATTCAATCTATTTATAAAGGAACACTATTATGTAATGATAGAAATGCTATTTCACCAAAAGAAATAGATATTTATTTACCCGAATTAAAAATAGGTATAGAATTTAATGGAGTTTGGTATCATTCTGAATATTTTAAAGATAAATCATATCATCATGATAAATGGTTAATAGCACAAAATAATGGTATTAATCTAATTCAAATATATGAAGATGATTGGAAACATAAAAAGGATATTATAAAAAGTAGACTTTTGCATATTTTTGGATTAAATAAACAAAAAATATATGCTAGAAAATGTGAAATAAGAAAAGTACAATTTAAAGAAATTAAGGAATTTTTAATAAATAATCATTTACAAGGCAGTGTTAATTCTAATATAAATTATGCATTATATTATAATAACGAATTAGTATCAGTAATGACATTTGGTAAACCTAGAAAAAGTATAGGATCTAATTATGAAGGATATGAATTATATAGATATTGTAATAAAAAAAAATACGCGTGTTATAGGATCTGCTGGAAAGTTATTTAATCAGTTTATAAAAGATTATAATAAAATTAATGAAGTTTATAGTTTTTCTGCGTTAGATTGGCCTGGTCTAGTATATGAAAAAATAGGAATGAAATTAAAAACAATATCTAAAATTAGTTTTTGGTGGGTAGATTGTGGAGTTAGAATAAGTAGACATCAATTTAATAAACATAATTTAAATAAAATAGGCAAAACAGAAGAAGATATTAGATCTTTAGGAATGTATAAAATTTATGGTCCTGGAAATAAAACATATTTATGGAAAAGAAACATTTAATTACTACCTATTTACTAATTGAAATATATGTGGCATAATTTTTTGTACAAATGATTCTCTAGCATAAATATCACTTACAGATTCTTGACACATTCCTAAATACTTTTCTAATGTACATGTAGAATACAGTTCTAATTGATATTGATGTTTTAATTTATTAGATGAAGGAATCTTTTCAGATTTGACTTTTTCTGGTCTATCTTTTTTTAGCTCTAGAATAATTTAGTAAACTTTTGGCCCTTTCAACACCATCAATTTGACATTCATTACTACAATATTTAAAATATCCTTTACTGCAGCTGCCTTTAAATTTTACAAGATTATTACAACTATGTATACTACATTGAGGTATAGAATTAATTTGATATTTATAATGCCAAAGGAGTTGTGAAAAACGTAGGATTTGAAATAGATTGTGAATAGTTTTTAATTTCAATTAGTAATTCTGGCTCATTTTTAAAGAACCATTTTTCTCTACATCTACTACTAACTTCTAATATTTGTTCAAAATTCATATTATCTATTATATAGATAATTAATCAATTGTAGAAATTGGAATAAATAGTGCTATTTCTATATTACCAAATTTATTCCGTTTAATAATTTTTGTCATTTCTAGATTGTCAATATCTATATGTTTTAAATTGCAATGGGTCCAATCTAATGATGTCTAACATGTTTTAGTATTAGATTTGATCCGATCTTGATATAGTAATATTTCTTTATTAAAATCCATAATTTCGATCTATTATTTTTTTAATTTCTTCAATACCTTCTAATATTTTATTAAAACCAGAATCTAAAACATGTTCAGATTCATAAAAGATATGACCATAATCTTCTATAAATATTAGAAAGTCTGCAATTTCAGATAGTTCATTTTTTTTTAATTTGTTCTACTTTGTTCATTATTATGTTTTTATTTAATTCTGTTATTAAACTTATCACTTTCTGAATTATATGTTTTTTTTAATTTACAAAAAATTCTAAAATATTTACCAATGGTCCATCTTAATAATCTTTATCATTTTATTGTTAAAAAATAAATTAAAATTATAAATAGAGTGTGTAAAAATTGATCAAAACCTAAAACCATCCAATACCAACTTTTGCTTTGATCTTTAACTATTGGAGACCAGACATTTATTTTGCCTTTTACTGTGTCTATTACAGTATGAGATAGTAATTGAATTAGGAAACAGTTAATTAAACAAATTGAATTATAACCAAATATAAATAATGCAATAGTCATTAAACAAGCATGTACTAATCCATGTATAAAAATTGGAAATATTGGTTTACCAATTGATTTAGCTCTTAACATCCAAGATGTTGATAATGGTGTCCAATCAGCTAAGAAATGACAAAAATAGAGACTAATTAGTAGTAGCATCTTTTTCAAATATTAATGAAATTTGTAAACCTTGACCATCATTTACTTCTAATTGTAAACGTCCATCCGGTAAATCTTTTAAAATAGTTTGACAACCTTCTCTAACTACTGGTTGTTGAATTGACTGACCATATATTGTAAGATGTGACTTTATGTTTTCTTTCATAGTTTATATTCTTGTTTTTAAATAATCTTTTAATAGTGCACTTTGTTTTTTATGATCTAAAGATACACCTTTATTCTTTTTACGATCTCCAAATATATCTGTAATAACTCTTTTAGTTTGACCGTCTTGTTTACTAAATACAGCACCATTTAATAGTATAATATCTCCTTCTTCTATTGGATGTTTAGTACCATTTAATAACGCTTCACGGTCCGATATGCGAATTCCTTTAAAAGTTTCTGGACCAATATTAAATTGACGCATTGTTGTTGGGTATAGTGATGCAAAATCAAATACTGTTACCCACGAATGTAAGCCTACTGCTGGATATTTAACATAGCCACCTGTATTTCCGTCCTCTGTTTCTATTTCTTCTACTTCTTCTATACCAATTTGTGGTTTTTGTCGGCATAAAACAATACCAACATCTTTGTATGGTTTGGCAAATATTCCTTCTGTTACTCTGATTGCTGACATTGATTGTTCTATTTCAATCTTAGCCAGATTACTTAAAGATAACATTAAGTCAAAAGTTCTTTGTTTTAAGTGTATTTGTTGAACCAATAATGTATCAATACAGTTATATAGTAAGTATTTATACCAATCTTTATGGTAAAGATCTTTTAGAGTGCCTTCATATTCTAATTTAGGTAGGTCTAAGACTTGTTTGGCTACAAAATCTAATTTATCACTTTCTTTAATTTTGATTGAAGTGTCCCATTTTGCAAATATATCTAAATAGTCAAATACTAATCTGTGTTTCGGTAGTTCTTCAAATGTTGGTCGTTCTTCGCTTTGATTCTTTTTCCATGGTCGAACTAATTTACCAGTTGGACTAGCCACATTTGGATTAATACCTAACTTTCGAGCTCTAGTAACAAAATAAACCCAATCATAATTAACAAAATTCCAACCGGTTAACACTGGTATTTTAGGTACTATATCATTAAAGAAAGTTTCAATCATTTCTTTTTCTGTATCATAGTAGTACCATTTTAGCTTATAATTAGTATCGTACTTTTTGAAATATTGATTAATATCATTTTGCATTTTTTGTACTTTAGCTTGTTCTAAGTCTTTGATTCCTAATAAGTTAATGATATTATTATGACAAATACATATTGCGGTGATTGGAGAATTGGCAAGATGTGCTTCAGGAAAACCATCTATAATTTCAACCTCGATATCACAAAAAAATATTTTAGGTTCATTATATGCAAATATTTCTTGTTGTTCGCTTTCTGGTAAGTTAGTTAGGAATTCAGCAATTGAATATCGATTTGGCCAGCGAACATTGACCCTTTTAACAGGTTTACGATCCCAGGTATGATAACGATCACTTTTTTCTGGATCATCAGCAGAGCAAGGTTGCCATTCGGTTGGATTTTGCCAACCGTAATTTTTTATTTTTAAGTCACCTTTTTGGTCAATATAAGACAAAATAAGATGACCGTTTTGATATTCATAATTAACTATCATATTCTTTTTTATACAGAAATTAAAAATAAGTTTTAAACAATATATAGAAATATATGATTACGACAATAAAACAGTTTAGAGAAAATGTATTTAAGCCATATAATTTAGCATTGCGACAACAAGAGTTAAAAGATACTTTTATAAAACTTATTTCTCAAGAGACTGTAAAAGGTGATCTAAAAATAGATCATTTGATGTTAAATCTAGATCCTAGCTTGTTTAAAATGAGTAAAATTGAAGGCGTATTAGAATTGCAAAATAAAGATTTAACTAAATTGCCAACTTGGCTAAGAAGAATTAAATATTGTAGAGGGTTATTCCTATCACGTAACAAATTAAAAACGTTACTACCATGTCCAACAGAAATAGATGGTCACTTTTCGTGCACATCAAATCATTTAAAAAATTTATTGTTTGGACCAACTATAGTCAGTGGCAATTACTATTGTTGGAATAACTATTTAACATCATTAAAAGGTCTACCTAAGTATATTGGTGGAGATCTATGGTGTTATAATAATTATAATGTTTTTAAAATTAATGATATACCATCAGATACTATAATAAAAGGAAAAATATATTTTACTGAAGATAAGAATGAAGCCTAATCAAAAACGAGACAAAAAAAAATCAGCTAAATACATTGAAACTGAAATCAAAGAATCAATTGGCTATAAAGATTTTATTCAATTTAAAAACGGTGTTAACTTAAGCTCTAAACAAGCCGAGTTGTATCAACTAATTCTCAATAATAAAATAACAATAGCTACTGGTCCTCCAGGTACAGCTAAAACATTTAGTGCTTGTTATGCAGCATTAAAATTATACAGTGAAGGTTTTTGTAAAAAAATAATTTTAACTAAGCCCACAGAAATTGTTAGTGGAACATCTGAATTAGGGTTTCTGCCTGGTGATTTAAAAGAAAAACTAGAAGTTTATATTGAAAGTTTTATTGATAATTTTAAAGAAATTATTGATGAAAGAAGTATGAAAATGTTGATGGATAGTGATACAATTGAGTTTAAACCGGCACAATTTGTACGTGGTCGTACATTTAATGAATCTGTTGTCATTATAGACGAATTTCAATCTTTCGATATTAAAGCTCTAATGGCTCTGGTAACGCGATTAGGCAGAAAAAATTGTAAAATGATTTTTATTGGAGATACTGCACAAAATGATATTAGTAAAAAGTTTGTAGCAGTTGATTTCTTTAAAGCCGTATTAAATGGTGTTAAAGGAGCAGGAATATTTCAATTCGACAGATCAGATATTGTTAGAGATAAAATATTGATCGACATTATTGATAATTATGAAAAGTTAAAAGCAGATGGTAAACTACCTCAAACAAGAAAAAACACATAAATATATAAATCAATGATAACGTCGATTAAAGTATTTAAAGAGGTCTTTAAGCCGTATAATTTGGCTGGTCGTCAACAGGAGTTGAGAGAGCAAATGTACAAAACTTTGGGTCAATCAGTATTGAACGGTAACTTAATAGTAGAACCTTGGATGATAGATTTAGATCCTAGTAGAGTAAAAGTGAAAAAGATTGATGGAGACTTAAATTGTCGATTTTTAGATTTGACCTCTTTACCTGTATGGTTTCAATCGATAGAAGAGGTGACTGGCTGGTTCGATTGTCGTAACAATCGGTTGACTTCATTAGAAGGTGGTCCACAAACCGTTGAAGGATCGTTCTATTGCTATAGCAACAAGTTGACCTCATTAGAAGGTAGTCCACAGACTGTTGGATGGTCTTTTGATTGTAGTGATAATCAGTTGACCTCATTAGAAGGTAGTCCACAGACCGTTGGAGGGTCATTTCTTTGTTATAACAACAAGTTAACTTCATTAGAAGGAGGTCCACAGATTGTTAGAGGCGCTTTCTATTGTGATAACAACAAGTTGACATCATTAGAAGGTTTATCTAAAGAGATTGGTAGAGATGTATGGTGTTATAATAATGCCAAACAATTTACTGAAACAGACATACCATCAGATACCATAATAGGTGGCAAAATAAAATTTAAACCATAAATTATTGTTTTTATTTTATAATTAATTCAAATTATGATAAAAAGTATAATAAAAGTTTAATATATAAATTATAAATAAATTTTGTATATGTGGTTAAAAGGTAAAGACTTTAAAAGGGAGTTAGGATTGTCGAATCAGTCTTTGTATGAAAGAAGGAAGAAAGGGACGGTAAAATTTAAAATAGTTAATCAGATTTATTTTTATTGGTTGGAAGAGAATGTAAGTGATTCTATGAATAGAATGAATGTTATTTATTGTAGGGTATCAAATACAAAACAGAAGGAAGATTTAGATAAGCAGGAAAAAATTTTAAAAGAATATGTTGTATCTAACGGTAATAGGATTGATTGTGTATTAAAAGATATTGCATCAGGTATGAATGAAGATAGAAAGGGTTTAAACGATTTAATAAAAATGGTTATTGAAAATAAAGTTGATAAGATTTTTATATCATATAAGGATAGATTAACTAGATTTGGATTTAGTTATTTTGAACATATATTTAAACAATTTAATACAAAGATTGAAGTTGTTAATTTAACAGGAGAAGAAGATTTTCAAACAGAATTAACACAAGATTTGATTTCAATAATACATCATTTTAGTATGAAAATGTATTCTAACAGAAGAAAAGAGTTAAATAGAATTAAAAAAGAATTAGAATTTTTTGAAAACAATTAAAATACCATATACATGTTTTAATAATTTATCTAATATAATTAGACAATATTCTTGTGTATTAAGATATAGTTATAATAGATTTTTAGAAAATAAATCTGAAAAAGAAATTAGATTACTTATTAAATCATTAAATGGTTTAAATTTATTAAATTCTTGGTTAATTCAATGTGCAATAAGAGATGCTAAAGCTGTTTATGCTAGATTTGGTGGTAAAAAGGTTGTATTTGGTGGTAAATTAAATTTAATTAAATATTTAAAAAAGAAAATAAATAAAACGGAATATTCTTTAAAAAGATTATTACCGGTCAATATACAAGGAGAAGAATTGCAAAAAGGTAATAGAATGTTTAAATTAGATATATTATGTAATAATAAAATTGTATTTAAATTAAATAAAAATTGTCATATTGATTTATTATTACCTAAATTAAGAAAAAACATTAAATCTGATTTATTAAAATTAGAACAAATTAATAAATGTATTGATAGTAAGAAAGGCCATACTTATACTATTAGATTTAATGATAAATATTTATTTATTACATTTAAACAATTTGAAAGTAGTAATAAATTGGTTTTAAATAATAAAAGATATATTGGTATTGATTTAAATCCAGATACTATAGGTATTTCTATTATGGAAGATAGAAAAGTGATAGAATGTAGAGAGTGGAGTTTAAAGGAGATATTTAATAAAATATTTTCAGAAAAATTAGATTCTAGTAGTGATAGAATGAAATTGTATCAGAATAAATTAAAATTTGAGACGTTTGAAATTGCTAAAAGTATAGATAAATTGGCTAGACATTATCAATGTAAAAGTGTATTTATTGAAGATTTATCATTTAAAGGTTCTAGTGGTATAAAAAAATCTAATAGAAAGAATAAAAATTTATGGAAAAGAGAGTTATTTAGATTAAATTTGCAAAAGAGGTTGGGAATGAGTGGTATTGATTTATTTGAAGTAAATCCAGCATATAGTAGTTTTATTGGTAATATGCAATATGATTGGACTGATGCAATAAATGCAAGTATTGAGATAGGTAGAAGAGGATATTTATATAGAATAAAAAAAATTAAAGATAGTTTTTATCCAACTGTTTGGTTAAAAAGATCTATTCAACACCAATGGAAGGAAATGGGAATAGATTTATTAAACACATGGAAAGATCTATTTTTAATTGCAAAAAACTCGAAATTGAAATATCGAGTTTCATTACAAGATGCAATCAATAATCATCATTGTAATGTTTTTCAGCAAAATTCACATCATAAAAGCAACGTATTAAACTACCAATTTTTATGAAAAATTATCAAATTTACAGAATTTTGTATTTTATGAAAATTCAAGATATACAACCAATAAGGAATCCTAAAACAGGTCAATGGGATTACACAGGAGGTGATCATTCGTTTAGTATGTGGTGGGCATTACAATGTAGAAATATAATATATAGTATAGCATTAATTGTAGCACTAGTGGTGCAATCACTAATGATAATTTATTATAATACTGTTTTAATTTGGATTACTGAAGCATGGCAAGATTCAATAGGTGCTGGAATATTTGTTTTACCATTCTTATTAATACCAATAACTTTAATAATAGCAGTTTTATACGGAGCTTATTATAAAATGTGGAAAGAATTTAAAGGAGAATAAAATGTCATTAAATTTAGGTACTCTTAATAATCAATTTAGTTTTAACTTACCTGGAGATTTTGTGCCAGAAGAGTTAGAAGAGAGATATATGCCTCTATTAAAGGCACTAAGAAAACCGTATGCTTCAGTAATAGACTATTTAAATAGCACTATTCAAGATATTGATTATCCAGAATTTTCAATTCCAACCAGTACTCAAATAATAAAACGTGGTAAAGAAACTTTTTGGCGCGGTAGTGGTAATGTATATGATGGTTTTGCTAAAAATGGCCAAATAACATTCTTATCTGTAGATTCTAATTTGAATTATATTATTATTCAAAATTGTCTAACTGCTGCATACTTAAACGTCGATAAAACTTATGATGGAAATTTAATTTTAGCAGTAGTAGACCAAAATCGTAAAGCATTTTTTATTACACAATTCCGCAGTTTGATTTTTACTAAATTAGATGGTACCAAATTTGGTTATAATGATCAAACCATAAATACAAAAACATTTCAAATGAGTTTTGTATATAATTATATTGATATTGAATATGTTAAAGAAGGCATAGAGACAGTTAGAAACAGTATTGTAGGCGGCTTAACACCAAATGGAGGACAACAAAATATATGATAACATCGATTAAACAATTTAGAGAGACAATATTTAAGCCGTATAATTTGGCTGGTCGTCAACAGGAGTTGAGAGAGCAAACAATAAAGATGTTAGGTCAACCAGTATTAAACGGTGATTTAAAAGTAGAACCTTGGATGTTGGATCTGGATCCTAGTAGAGTAAAAGTGAAAAAGATTGATGGAGACTTAAATTGTAGACATTTAGGTCTGACCTCATTACCAACATGGTTCCAGTCGATAGAAGAGGTAACTGGCTGGTTCGATTGTAGTGACAATCAGTTGACCTCATTGGAAGGTAGTCCACAGACTGTTGGAGGTTCGTTCTGGTGTGATAACAATAGGTTGACCTCATTAGAAGGTGGTCCACAGATTGTTGGAGGCTGGTTCTATT
>Ga0116193_1001777_pt1 | contig 17278 bp, 22 predicted proteins | sample AD_UKC115_MetaG_FD_89892 | JGI IMG/M metagenome (GOLD analysis project Ga0116193, IMG submission 89892) | Active sludge microbial communities of municipal wastewater-treating anaerobic digesters from Hong Kong - AD_UKC115_MetaG | ecosystem: Engineered > Bioreactor > Anaerobic > Digestate... | reverse complement strand
TGGCTGTCCACGCCTTGTGCTGAGTCCGGGAATGCAGTGCTTCCAGAGGGGGGTTCGGGCTGTGGACAACTTCCCATTTCCGTGTCCTGAACATCGAGGATTTAAGGATACAAGGGGGGTGTTTGGATCTCATCGGCGCGCGCCTGCGCGGCAGCAAAGTCGAGGTCGCCCGAGTAGATGGCTCTTCCGCAGATCACTCCCTCGATGCCTTCGTTCTCAACGGCACAGAGGTTCTCGATGTCCTGCATGCTGCCCAGTCCGCCCGAGGCGATCACGGGGATGGTGAGCGCCTGCGCCAGCTTGACGGTGGCCTCGATATTGATGCCCGTGAGCATGCCGTCGCGGCCGATGTCGGTATAGACGATGGACTCGACGCCCCAGTCCTCGAACTTCTTGGCCAGATCGACCACTTCGTGCCCTGTGAGCTTGCTCCAGCCGTCGGTGGCCACCTTGCCGTCCTTGGCGTCCAGGCCCACGATGATGTGGCCGCCGAAGGCCGAGCAGGCGTCCTTGAGGAAGCCGGGGTTCTTGACGGCCGCCGTGCCGATGATGACGTAGCGCAGGCCGCCGTCGATGTATTTCTCGATGGTGTCCAGGTCGCGGATGCCGCCGCCGAGCTGCACCGGAATCTCGCTGCCCACCTCTTTGAGGATGGCCTTGATGGCCGCATAGTTCTTGGGCTTGCCCGCGAACGCGCCGTTCAGATCGACCAGATGCAGGCGGCGCGCGCCCGCGTCCACCCACTTGCGCGCCATGGCGGCCGGGTCTTCACCGAAGGTGGTCGATTGGTCCATATCGCCTTGCTTGAGGCGTACGCAATGGCCGTCCTTGAGGTCGATGGCGGGAATCAAAAGCATGGTGGTGCGAGGGGTGAATGGGCATTGGCGAACGCCGCCCGGGCAGTGACAAAAGCTGGGTTAAAAACGGTGTGGACTCACGGATTCCAGTGCAGGAAATTGCGGTAGAGCGCCAAGCCCTGCTCCGCACTCTTTTCCGGGTGGAACTGTGTCGCAAAAATATTATCGCGCGCAATGGCCGATGCAAACGCGCCGCCGTAGTCGGTCTCGCCCGCGCAGTGGCGTGCGTCCGTGGGCCGGGCAAAAAAGCTGTGCACGAAATAGAAGTGGCTCTGGTCCGGAATGCCTTGCCACACCGGGTGCACGGTGCCACCGTGCGGCACCTGGCGCACGGTGTTCCAGCCCATTTGCGGCACCTTGAAACGGCTGCCATCGGCCTGCAACCGGCCGGCCAGGTCGAACTTGACCACCTCGCCAGGAATCAGGTCCAAACCTGGCGTGTCGCCCTCGGCGCTGTGCGTGAGCAGCATCTGCATGCCCACGCACACGCCAAACAGCGGCTTGGCGGCAGCGGCCTCCAGCACCGATTCGCGCAGGCCCGAGTCACGCAGCTCGCGCATGCAGTCGGGCATGGCACCCTGGCCTGGCAGCACGATGCGCTGGGCGGCGCGCACGTCCTCGGGGCGGGAGGTGACGATCACCGTCCAGCCCGTGCCCTGTGCAGCGGCCTGCACGGCCTGCGACACTGAGCGCAGGTTGCCCATGCCATAGTCCACCACCGCCACGGTTTTTACTACTGAATTCATAGCTGTTAGCGCAATATGGATAAGCGCTGGAGGCCTGTTTTATAGAGAATTTACAGGGAACCCTTGGTCGAGGGAATGGTGCCTGCGCTGCGCGGGTCGCGCTCCACGGCGGCGCGCAGCGCGCGGGCGAAGGCCTTGAACGCGGTCTCGCACTGGTGGTGCGCGTTCACACCGCGCAGGTTGTCGATGTGCAGCGTCACACCCGCGTGGTTCACAAAGCCCTGGAAGAACTCGTGTGTGAGCTGGGTGTCAAAGCCGCCGATCATGCCGCTGGTGAACGGGATGTTGAGCACCAGGCCGGGACGGCCCGAGAGGTCTATGACCACGCGCGAGAGCGCCTCGTCGAGCGGCACGTAGGCGTGGCCATAGCGGCGGATGCCCTTCTTGTCGCCCACGGCACGCGCGAAGGCCTGGCCGATGGTGATGCCCACGTCCTCCACGGTGTGGTGGCCGTCGATGTGCAGGTCGCCGTCGGCATGCACTTCGAGGTCGATCAGGCCGTGGCGCGCAATCTGCTCCAGCATGTGGTCGAAGAAGCCGATGCCGGTGTGCAGGCTGGCCTGCCCGGTGCCGTCGAGGTTCAGGCGCACGGTGATGCGCGTCTCGGCGGTGTTGCGGCTGACTTCGGCCGTGCGGTCGGTGGATGCGGAGGGAACGAGTGCGGAAGAGGTCATAGCGATGCCTGGAGTGCCTGCAACATGATCGCATTGTCGGCAGCGGTGCCCACGGTCAGGCGCAGGCAGTTTGCCAGCAATGGGTGCATTGTAGAAACGTTCTTGATCAAAACCTTGCGCTCGCGCAGACCGGCGAAGGTGCGGGCGGCGTCCTGCACGCGCACCAGCACCATGTTGGCCTCGCTGTCCCAGCATTTTTCAATGCCAGGCATGGCGCGCAGGGCCGCCACCAGCGCACTGCGCTGCTCGCGCAGCTGGCGCGCCTGCTCGGCAAACACCGGGGCATGCTCCAGGGCAAACAGTGCCGCCTCGCAGTTGAGCACGCTCACGTTGTAGGGGGGGCGCACCTTGTCGATCTCACCCACCAGCGCCGCCGGGCCGATCAGGTAGCCCAGACGCACCCCGGCCAGGCCGAACTTGCTGAGCGTGCGCATCAGCAGCACATGGGCATTGCGCTGCGGCTCGGCACGCATGCGGTCCAGCCAGGTGCGGCTGGCGAAAGGCTGGTAGGCCTCGTCCATGACGACGATGCCGCCCACCGCTGCCACGGCGTCGATGATGCGCTGCACCACGTCTTCGTACCACAGCGTGGCCGTGGGGTTGTTGGGGTAGGCAAGGTGCGTGATGGCAGGCCGGTGCTGCGCAATGGCGGCAAGCATGGCGGCCTCGTCGAGTTCAAAGTCCGGCGTGAGCGGCACGCCCACAAAGTCCAGCCCCTGCAACTGCGCGCTCATGGCATACATCACAAAGCCGGGCACGGGCGCCAGCACCACGGGACGCTGTCCATCGGCGGCGGGTGGCAGCGCGCAGGCCAGCGATACCAGGCTGATGAGCTCGTCCGAGCCGTTGCCCAGGATCAGCGCGTGCCCCTGCGGCAGTCCGGCGTGCTGCGCCAGTGCGGCGCGCAGATCGGCATAGCGCGGGCCGGGGTAGCGGTTGAGCGCAAGCTGCCCCAGGCGCTGGCCCAAGGCGGCCTGCAAATCCGGTGGCAAGGAATACGGGTTCTCCATCGCGTCCAGCTTGAGGTAGCCGGTGGCGTCCTGCACCACATAAGCGTGCATGGCGCGCACGTCGGGGCGGATGCGATCGAGGGGGTTGGCAAGCACGGCAGTCATTCGAGCGATTCCAGTTCAGCGGGAGAGGTGACAAACGGGTTGATGGCGCGCACGGCGTCGTACTGCCGACCGTGCGGCAGCACATCGCCCAGCACATAGCGGCAGCCCTGCTGGTGCGCCGAGGCCAGCACCAGCGCATCCCAGTAGCCCAGGCCGTAGCGGTCCTGCAGGTCCCAGGCGCCGTCCACGGTGTAGGCGTCCAGATGCGGCGGCTGCCACACCCGCAGGCGGCGCACCTGGGCACGCACCAGGTGCAGGGTTTGCGGCCCGGCAAAGCAGGCCACGGCGTTGTGGTACAGCTCGTTGAGCACCTGCGAGCTGATGCGCCCGCAGCGGCTCTGCCAGCACAGCGTGAGCCATTCGCGTGCACGCGCCTGGCGGGCACCATCGCGCTCGTCCACGCTGGCCAGCAGCACCGAGGTATCGACGAAGAGCAGCGGTTGGGCCATGGCTTCAACGATCCAACAACTCAGGCCGCGCCAGGTAGGGCCGCGTGGACGCGCCCCAGGACTCGAACCCCAGCGCCTCGCGCATGGCCTGGGCGTAGGCGTCTTCCTGGCGCATCTTCTCGGCCAGCCACTCGCCCAGCAGGCGCGACACGCTGCTGCCGCGCTTGGCCGCCTCTACGCGCACCCACTCGGCCACCGCGTCGTCCATGGTGATGGTGACGTTCTTCATGGGGCACAGGATAACACGAAGTTCGTGAAACACGAAGTTCGTGTTGATGCAAATCCCGACCTTTCCCTACCTGCGCGGCGATAAGATGGCCGTCCTTGCTCCGCGCCCGCCTCTGCTGGACACCGGTAGCCATGGGAGACGCTGAGCACGACCAGGGCTCTTGAGAACCCTGCCCAACGGCGCCTGCCCGAAACAGCGTCCTTTGAAACAGCTACGCCATGACCTCTCCGACCCCGCCCGCTCCACCCGCCCAGCCACGCAACCCACTGCATGGCCTGACCCTGGAGGCCATCGTCACGGCGCTGGTGGCGCACTATGGTTGGCAGGAGCTGGGCAGGCGCATTCCGGTGCGCTGCTTCACCAGCGAGCCCAGCGTATCGTCCAGCCTGAAGTTCCTGCGCAAAACACCCTGGGCGCGCGAGAAGGTGGAGGGGCTGTACCTGTTCATGCTGCGCGACCAACGTCGCGGGCTCCCCTCGCGGTAGTTCCCATCGTTGCCCTACGCGCGCCGCTGGCTGGTTGCCGAAGCCATCGCACCAGCCACATCACCGATGCTGCGCTGGGTGCTGGAGCGCACCAGCGTGGCAGACACCCCGCCGATGCCGCGCCAGCGTCCTCAGCGTTTGGGCCTCAGTTCTTGAGCCTGAACTCTGCCGCCTGCGCGTGTGCCTGCAGGCCTTCACCGTGCGCCAGCACGCTGGCGATGCGGCCCAGCACCTGGGCGCCCTGCTCGCTCACCTCGATGAGGCTGCTGCGCTTCTGGAAGTCGTACACCCCCAACGGGCTGGAAAAGCGCGCCGTGCCGCTGGTGGGCAGCACGTGGTTGGGGCCTGCGCAGTAGTCGCCCAGGCTCTCGGAGGTGTAGGCCCCCAGGAAGATCGCGCCCGCGTGGCGCAGCAGCGGCTCCCAGCGGTGCGGGTCGGTGCTGCTCACTTCCAGGTGTTCCGGCGCAATGCGGTTGCTGATCGCGCAGGCTTCTTCCATGTCCTTCGTCAGGATCAGCGCGCCGCGGCCGGTGAGGCTCTTGGCGATGATCTCGGCGCGCGGCATGGTGGGCAGCAGGCGGTCGATTTCGCGCTGCACAGCATCGATGTAGGCGGCGTCGGGGCACAGCAGGATGCTCTGGGCCAGCTCGTCGTGCTCGGCCTGGCTGAACAGGTCCATGGCCACCCAGTCGGGCGGCGTGGAGCCGTCGGCCAGCACGAGGATTTCGCTCGGGCCGGCGATCATGTCGATGCCCACGGTGCCGAACACATGCTTCTTGGCGCTGGCCACGTAGGCGTTGCCGGGGCCGGTGATCTTGTCCACCTTGGGCACGGTGGCCGTGCCATAGGCCAGCGCGGCCACGGCCTGGGCGCCGCCGATGGTGAAGGCGCGGGTCACACCGGCCACGTAGGCGGCGGCCAGCACCAGCGGGTTCTTGGCACCCTGCGGGGTCGGCACCACCATGATGATGTCCTGCACCCCCGCCACATGCGCGGGGATGGCGTTCATCAGCACGCTGCTGGGGTACGCGGCCTTGCCGCCGGGCACGTAGATGCCCACGCGGTCCAGCGGTGTGACCTTCTGGCCCAGCAGGGTGCCATCCTGGTCACGGTAGCTCCAGCTCTCGCCGCAGGCTTTTTTCTGGGCCTCGTGGTACTGGCGCACACGGGCGGCGGCAGCGCTCAGGGCCTGGCGCTGGGCCTCGGGAATGGCGTCGTAGGCGACCTTGAGTTCGGCCTGCGTCAGCTCCAGCGCCGCCATGTTGGGCGCCGAAAGGCCGTCGAAGCGGGCGGTGTACTCCAGCACGGCGGCGTCGCCACGCTTTTGCACATCGGCCAGGATGTCGGCCACGCGCTGCTCGATGGCGGCGTCCTGCTCCGCCGACCAGTGCAGGCGCGCTGCGAATTCAGCATCAAAGGTGCTTGAAACGGTTGACAGACGGGCGGGAGCAGCTACCAATTTCATAGTAAATCAATCCTTACGGATGGCCGAGGCAAAGGCGTCGATGATGCGGCGCAGCCGGGCCTGCTTGAGCTTGAGCGCGGCCTGGTTGACGACCAGGTGGCTGCTGATGTCCATGATCTGCTCGACCTCCACCAGGTGGTTGGCCTTGAGCGTGTTGCCGGTGGAGACCAGGTCCACGATGGCGTCGGCCAGGCCGGTGAGCGGCGCCAGCTCCATGCTGCCGTAGAGCTTGATGAGGTCCACGTGCACGCCCTTGGCGGCGAAGAATTCGCGGGCAATGCCGGGGTACTTGGTCGCCACCTTCAGGCGCGAGCCCTGGCGCACGGCCTGCTGGTAATCAAAGTCGGCACGCACGGCCACGCTCACGCGGCAGCGCGCAATGCGCAGGTCCAGCGGCTGGAACAGGCCCGAGCGCGCTGCGCCGCCCCATTCGGCCCGGTGCTCCAGCAGCGTGTCTTTGCCGCACACGCCCATGTCGGCACCGCCGTACTGCACGTAGGTGGGCACGTCGGAGGCACGCACCAGCACCACGCGCACGTCTTCGTGGTTGGTGGGCAGAATGAGCTTGCGCGATTTTTCGGGGTCTTCCAGCACCTCGATGCCAGCGGCACCGAGCAGCGGCAGGGTTTCTTCAAAGATTCGGCCTTTGGACAGGGCCAATGTGATCATTGCCAATTCAATTGCTCCACGGTTGTATGGACCGACGATCGATGCCACTGGCACGTCCCAGGCCAGGGCCGCCGTGCAAGGGCCGCCCCGCCGCACCGGCGGCGTCCCCCTTCCGCAGCGCGCAGCGCTGCAAGAGAAGGGGGAAGCGGCGCAGCCGCTCAGGGGGTTGGCCTCTCATTTGATTCTCTCTATATCGGCGCCCAGCCCGCGCAGCTTGGCTTCCATGCAATCGTAGCCGCGGTCCAGGTGGTAGATGCGGTCCACCACAGTCTCGCCCTCGGCCACCAGGCCCGCGATGACCAGGCTGGCCGAAGCGCGGAGGTCGGTGGCCATGACGGTGGCCCCCGACAGGCGCGCCGCACCCTCGGTGACGGCCACGCGGCCATCGACCTGTATGCGCGCACCGAGCCGCAGCAGCTCGTTGACGTGCATGTAGCGGTTTTCAAAAATGGTTTCGGTCACCGTGGCCGTGCCCTGCGCCACGGTGTTGAGCGCCATGAACTGCGCCTGCATGTCGGTGGGGAAGCCGGGGTATTCGGTGGTGCGAAAGCCCTGCGCCCTGAGCTGCGCGCCGCCGGGGCTGCGCACGCGCAGGCCGCCCTGGGCCGCCTCGACCTGCACGCCAGCGTCGCGCAGTTTTTCGATCACGGCGTCCAGGTGGTCGGCGCGCGCGTGGCGCAAGAGCGCCTCACCGCCCGTGGCGGCCACGGCGCACAGAAAGGTGCCGGCCTCGATGCGGTCGGCCACCACGGTATGGGTGCCGCCGTGCAGCCGGTCCACCCCCTGGATGCGGATGCGGCTGGTGCCCTGGCCTTCGATTTGCGCGCCCATGGCGATGAGCATCTCGGCCAGGTCGGTCACCTCGGGTTCCTGGGCGGCGTTTTCCAGCACGGTTTCACCCTCGGCCAGCGTGGCGGCCATGAGCAGGTTCTCGGTGCCGGTGACGGTGACCATGTCGGTGGTGATGCGCGCGCCCTGCAGGCGCGTGCGCCCCTGGGGCAGGCGGGCGATGATGTAGCCATGCTCGACCACGATCTCGGCGCCCATGGCCTGCAGGCCCTTGATGTGCTGGTCCACCGGGCGCGAGCCGATGGCACAGCCGCCGGGCAGCGACACCGTGGCCTCGCCAAAGCGCGCCAGCAGCGGGCCCAGCGCCAGCACCGAGGCGCGCATGGTCTTGACCAGTTCGTAGGGCGCCTCGGGGGTGGACAGGCCGCTGGCGTCGATGCGCACGCAACCATCGTCGCCCTGCTGCACCGCCACGCCCATGTTGCGGATGAGCTTGAGCATGGTGCTCACGTCCTGCAGGCGCGGCACGTTGTGCAGCTCCACCGGGTCGGCGGTGAGCAGCGCAGCGCACAGCTCGGGCAGCGCAGCGTTCTTGGCACCGGAGATGTCCACCTGCCCCTGCAGGGAACGGCCGCCGCGGATGAGGAGCTTGTCCATGGTCAGTATTTTTTCAATGAAATCTGCCTCCAGCGCTTTTCCATCAAGCGCCAAAAGCTATTATTTTTATAGCAATCTTATTGGTTCAGCTCAGCCCATTCGGCGGGGGTGAGTGTCTTCATCGACAAGGCGTGCACCTCATCGTTCTGCATCTTGCTGCCCAGCGTGGCATACACGCGCTGGTGGCGCGCAATGGGGCGCTTGCCCTCGAACTCGGGCGAGACGATGGTGGCATACCAGTGGCGCCCATCGCCTTCGAGGTGGATGTAATCGCAGGCCATGCCTGCGGCGATGAGGTCTTTGATCTGGTCAGCAGTCATTTCATTGATCCATTCAGCGTAGTTGGCACCCGCCACGCATCAAACGGGCACGACCCAGGCCAGGTCCGCCGTGCAAGGGCCGCCCCGCCGCACTGGCGGCGTCCCCCTGCCCGCATGGCGCAGCCATGCGAGAGCGGGGGGAAGGCGTGAAGCGACTCAAGGGGGTGTTCATCAATTTCTGATTTTGTAGCCCGTGCGCAGCAGGTGGACGGCGAGAGTGCTCACGCCCAGCCACGCCCCAGCCACGATACCCAGGCTGAGCCATGGCGAGGCATCGCTCACGCCGAAGAAACCGTAGCGAAAGCCGTCCACCATGTAGAAGAAAGGGTTGAGGTGGCTCGCTGCCTGCCAGAACGGTGGCAGCGAGCCGACGGAATAGAACACGCCCGACAGAAAGGTCATGGGCACGATGATGAAGTTCTGGAACGTCGCCATCTGATCGAACTTGTCGGCCCAGAGCCCGGCGATCACGCCCAGCGTGGCCAGCAGCGCGGCGCCCAGCAGGGCAAACACCACAATCCACAGCGGCGCGGCAAACTGCGGTGTGGCAAACCCCAGGGTAACGACAAACACCCCCAACCCCACCACCAGGCCGCGCACCACCGATGAGCCCACGTAGGCCAGGAACCAGGCCCAGTGCGACAGCGGCGTGAGCAGCTGGAACACCAGGCTGCCCATGATCTTGCTCTGGATCAGGCTGGACGAGCTGTTGGCAAACGCGTTCTGCAGCACGCTCATCATCACCAGGCCAGGCACCAGAAACGCGGTGTAGCTGATGCGGTCATACACCTTCACGTGGTCTTCAAGCACATGGCCGAAGATCAGCAGGTACAGCACGGCGGTGAGCACCGGCGCGGCCACGGTCTGGAAGCTGACCTTCCAGAAGCGCAGCACCTCTTTGTAAAACAGCATCTGCCAGCCGGTCATGCGCCCGCTCCTTCCTGCTGGGTGGATGCGGCGGACATGACCTGCAGGAACACGTCCTCCAGGTCGGGGCGGCGGATTTCCATGTCGTGCACCGGCACACCGGCCAGGCGCAGTGCGGCCAGGTGCTGCTCGATCTCGGCGGCGTCATGCGCGGGCAGTTGCACGATGCGCCCCATCACGCGGGCCTGCACGGCCAGATCGAAGGGCAGTTCGGTGTCGGTCTTGAACTGCAGCACGCTGCCCGAGGCGGCCTTGAGCAGCGTACTGGTGCGCTCCAGCGCCACGATGCGACCGCTCTTGAGCATGGCGATGCGCCCGCACAGGGCCTCGGCTTCTTCGAGATAGTGCGTGGTCAGCAGCACGGTGTGGCCTTCGCGGTTGAGGCGGGCGATGAACTGCCACAGCGTCTGGCGCAGCTCCACATCGACCCCGGCCGTGGGTTCATCGAGCACGATGATGGGCGGCTTGTGCACCAGCGCCTGCGCCACGAGCACGCGGCGCTTCATGCCGCCCGAGAGCTGGCGCATGTTGGCCTGGGCCTTGTCGGCCAGGCCCAGGTGGGCGAGCAGCTCGTCGATCCAGTCGTCGTTGTGGCGCACGCCAAAGTAGCCCGACTGGAAGCGCAACGCTTCACGCACGTTGAAGAAGGGGTCGAACACCAGCTCCTGCGGCACCACGCCAAGCTTGCGCCGGGCGGCGGCAAAGTCCTGCTGCACATCGTGGCCCAGCACCGTGACCTTGCCCTGCGTGGCACGCGCCAGGCCGGCCAGAATGCTGATGAGCGTGGTCTTGCCCGCGCCGTTGGGGCCGAGCAGGCCGAAGAATTCGCCCTCCTCGATGTCCAGCGACACCCCGTTGAGTGCGTGAAAGGGCCCTCGGGGGGTGGAATAGGTCTTGGAGACAGACTGGAAGGAGACAGCGGGCATGAGAACCCGCGATTTTACGTCCTGGGCCTGTGGCACGCCGCTACAGACTTTTTTAGCCTGGCTCTTGAATGAGGTCTTGCACCCCATACAAGCCCGCCATGCCGGTCAGCGCGGGGGGCAGACCTTGCACGGCAAAGCGGCGGCCTGCGGCCAGAGCGGCGCGGCGGCATTCGAGCAGCACCGCCAGCGCCGAGGAGTCGAACACGCGCAATGCGCGCGCATCGACGCAGGCCTCCTCCCCTGGCGCGGCAGCCAGCGCAGCCAGCAACTGCTGCAGCGTGGCGCTCGCCTGGCGGTGGGTCAGTTCCGGGGGTAGCACGGGCATGGGGTTCACCTGAGGGCCGGTCAACCGCGGGCGGCATTGCCCTTGTTGCGGGCGCTCAAGGTCTGGATCAGGCCATCGATGCCCTTGGCGTTGATCTCGGCGGCAAACTGGCTGCGGTAGGTTTCCACCAGCCATGCACCCAGCACGTTGAGGTTGTAGATTTTCCAGCCCGCGCCCTGGCCTGGGGTTTTTTCCAGGCGGTAGTCGAGCTGCACCGGGTCACCCCGGCCACGCACCTCGGTGCGCACCAGCACATCCTTGTCCTCGGCCCCGGCGCGCAGCGGCTTGACGCTCACCGTCTGGTCGCTCACTTGCGCCAGCGCGCCGGCATAGGTGCGCACCAGCAGTTGTTTGAACTCCTCCTGCAGGCGCTGTTGCTGCTCGGGGCTGGCCTGACGCCAACCGGGGCCGACGGCGGCGGCCGTCATGCGCCGGAAGTTGACGTTGGGCATGATGGTCTTGTCCACCAGCACCATGATCTTGTCCACATCGCCCGCCTTGATGGACTTGTCGTTGCGCAGCGCGTCCAGCACCTCGCTGGACAGGCGCTGCACCAGGGCATCGGGCGTTTCGTCCGCAGCATGTGCGGGCAACACCAGGCCCACGGACAAGGCCGCCGCTGCAGTGCCGGCGGCCAGCAGGCGTGCCAGGAACCATCGTTTCGTCATTGTGTGTTCTCCTTGTGGGGGCACTGCGGGCGGGGCCGCGTCATTGCTCGGGCTCGGGCGGCAGGGACCCGTCGCCGCTGCCATTGCGCGCACCGCGCAGCTGCATATAGACGTCGCGTGTGAAGCTGTACTTGTCGAGCGCGGCGTCGTCCAGCACGCTCTCGGCGCGCAGCAGGTTGGCACGGGTATCGACAATGCGCAGCGCATACAGGCTGTTGCGCGCCGACACGGGTGTGACTTCCCGCAGCAGGTTGCCGCGCAGATCCACCGGCAAGGCCAGCGTGTCGCGCACGGTGGATGGCCCCAGGATGGGCAGCACGAAATACGGCCCCGTGGGCACGCCCCAGCGCCCCAGTGTCAGGCCGAAGTCCTGCTTGTAACGGTCGATGCGCATTTCGGTGGCCACGTCCAGCACCCCACCCAGACCCATGGTGGTGTTGATGCCCACGCGGAACAGGCTGGCCATGGCGGCTTCACCACGCAACTGCAGGGTGTTGTTGACGAACGACCAGGCATCGCCCAGGTTGCCGAAGAAGTTGCTCACCCCCGTGCGCACGGGCGCAGGCATGGCCTGCTGGTAGGCTGTGGCCACGGGCTTGAGCACGACCTCGTCCACCGTGTCGTTGAAGCGCGTCATGCTGCGGTTGTACGCTTCCAGTGGGTCGGCCTGCTGCGCCAGCGCCGTTCCGGCCAGGCACGCCAGAACACCCGCACACAGCGCGCGCGCCACCTGTGTGCCTGCGGAGGTTGGGAAGGAAGTCATTTCTTGCTGTCTGCGCCTTCGGCGGCCTTGCTGTAGAGGAATTGGCTGATGAGGTTTTCGAGCACCAGGGCCGACTGGGTGGACGCCACTGCATCGCCTGCGCCAAGCGATGCTTCTTCGGCCCCGGCCTCGATGCCGATGTACTGCTCGCCCAGCAGACCGCTGGTCAGGATCTTGAGCGAACTGTCCTTGGGGAAAGCATAGCGTTTGTCCAGCGACAAAGTGACTTGCGCCTGGTAAGTTTTGTCATTGAATGTGATCGACTCCACACGCCCCACCACCACACCGGCGCTGCGCACGGCCGCCTTGGGCTTGAGCCCGCCGATGTTGTCGAAGCGCGCCGTGACCTGGTAGCCCCGGTCGAAATTGAGACTCAGCAGGTTGGCCGATTGCAGCGCCAGAAACACCAGCGCCGCAGCCCCCAGCATGACGAAGAGCCCCACCCAGACATCGTTCTTGTGCGCTTGCATCGCATCCATCCTTGTCAAATGCTGAACATCAGCGCCGTGAGCACAAAGTCCAGCGCCAGCACGGCCAGCGAGGCCATCACCACGGTGCGCGTGGTCGCGTGCGACACGCCCTCGGGCGTGGGCCGGGCCGTGTAGCCCTGCAGCAGCGCCACAAAGGTGACCGTGAAGCCAAACACTATGCTCTTGGCGACGCCATTGCCCACGTCGCTGAACACATCCACACCGCCCTGCATCTGGCTCCAGAAAGAGCCCCCGTCCAGACCGATCATGGGCACGGCCACCACCCAGCCGCCGATGACGCCCACCGCGTTGAACACGGCCGCCAGCACCGGCATGGCAATCACGCCCGCCCAGAAGCGCGGCACCAGGATGCGGCGCACCGGGTCCACGGCCATCATCTCCATGGCGCTGAGCTGCTCGCCCGCGCGCATCAGCCCGATTTCTGCCGTGAGCGACGTGCCCGCACGCCCGGCAAACAGCAAGGCGGTGATCACCGGCCCCAGCTCGCGCAGCAGGCTCAGGGCCACCAACTGGCCCAGCGCCTCGGTCGAGCCAAAGTCCTGCAGCGTGTAGTAGCCCTGCAGCGCCAGCACAAAGCCCACGAACAGGCCCGACACGGTGATGATGGCCAACGAATAGTTACCCAGAAAGTGCACCTGGTCGCGCACCAGCGCGGGTCGGCGCAAGGCCTCGGGCGCCAGCAGCAACAGGCGCAGGAACAGGCGCGCCGCCTGGCCGATGTCGGCCAGCAGGCGCCGCACGGCCCTTCCCACGGTGGCGGGGCGGTACCAGCTCATGGGCGCCCTCCCGGCAGCGGACCAAAGTCCTGCGCCACGGTGGGGCCGGGGTAATGGAAGGGCACCGGCCCCGTGGGCAAGGCATGCACAAACTGGTGCACCAGAGGATCCTGGCTGTTTCGCACCTCATCGGGCGTACCTTGCGCAGCAATGGTGCCCGGCCCCAGGATCACCACATGGTCGGCCAGCGCGAAGGTCACCTCCAGGTCGTGCGACACCAGAATGCTGGTGAGCCCCATGGCATCGTTGAGCTGGCGGATGAGCTGGGCCGCCGTGCCCAGGGAAATCGGGTCCAGCCCGGCAAAGGGCTCGTCGTACATGATGAGCTCGGGGTCCAGCGCAATGGCACGCGCCAGCGCCACGCGCCGCGCCATGCCGCCCGAGATCTGGCTGGGCATGAGGTCGCGCGCGCCGCGCAGGCCCACGGCGTGCAGCTTCATGAGCACGATGTCGCGCACCAACGCCTCGGGCAGGTCGGTGTGTTCGTGCAGCGGAAAGGCCACGTTCTCATAGACGCTCATGTCGGTGAACAAGGCGCCAAACTGGAACAACATGCCCATGCGGCGCCGCGCTGCATAAAGCTGGGCCTGGTCCATGCGGCCCACGTCCTGCCCGTCGAAGAGCACCTCGCCCTGCTGCGCCTGCTGTTGGCCGCCAATGAGGCGCAGCACCGTCGTCTTGCCGCCCCCCGAGGCCCCCATGATGGCCGTGACCTTGCCGCGTGGCACGGACAGCGACACGCCGCGCAGCACCGTGCGATCGCCATACCCGAAGGTGACGTTGCGCAGTTCCACGAGCGCGTCGGCAGGCGGCGGTGTGTTGGAAGGCATGGTGTTGGAAAGCAAGCTCCGCCAGGGCGCACACCCGGGCGGAAAACCCGCCATCATAGGGGAAACCCTTTGACCACGCCCTTCCTGGTTCCATCCCCAGCCCAAGCCTTGGCTATGATGATCGCTTCCTGCAATGCCCTGCCCGCTGCGCCAGGCGCCGCGAGCCAGGGTGCTCCAGGCACGCCACGGAGTCCCCGCACCCAGAGAAAAGGCCGCCCGTTCCATGAAGCATGTTCCGCCCGCAGCCTCCTTTCCAGCCGTCCAGCGGCAGGCCGCAGGCGTGCACCTGATGGGCGACCTGCATGGCTGCCTGTGCGACCACCGCCTGATGCACGACGCGGCGCACCTGGAAGCCTTCTGCCAGGAGCGTGTCAGCGCCGCTGGCCTGACCCCTGTGGGCAGCCTGTTCCACCGCTTTGACGAGGGTGGCGGCGTGACGGGCGTGGTGGTGCTGGCCGAGTCACACCTGTCGGTGCACACCTGGCCCGAATCGGGCTACGTGACGCTGGACGTTTTCGTGTGCAACCACTCCGCCGACAACGGGCCCAAGGCGCAGCAACTGTTCGACGCCCTGCTGACCGCATTCAACCCGCGCGAGCCGCACCTGCGGCGCGTGGATCGGGCATAAGGCGCCACAGCGCAAGCGTCAAATGCTATTAAATATATAGCGCTTAGCGCTTGCTGAATGGGCGTTCCAGCCCATTTTCACTCCAAATCACAGCATGTGATCCAGGAACGCCCGCGCCCGCTCGTGCCCCGGGTCGGCAAAGAATTCGGCGGCCGGGCGCGCCGCGATCAGCTCGCCCTGGTCCATGAAGGCCACGGTATGGGCCACCTCGCGCGCGAAGCCCATCTCGTGTGTGACCACCAGCATGGTCATGTGCTCCTCGGCCAGCTCGCGCATGGTGCGCAGCACCTCGCCGGTGAGTTCGGGGTCGAGCGCCGAGGTGGGCTCGTCGAACAGCATGATGTCGGGCTGCATACACAGCGCCCGCGCGATGGCCACGCGCTGCTTCTGCCCGCCCGACAGGCGCGCCGGGTAGTTGTCACGCTTCGGGGCCAGGCCCACCTTGGCCAGCAGCGCCTCGGCGCGGGCGATGGCCGCATCGCGCGCCAGGCCCTGCACCACCATGGGTGCCTCGATGAGGTTTTCCAGCACCGTGAGGTGCGGGAACAGGTTGAAGTGCTGGAACACCATGCCGGTCTTGGCGCCAATGCGGCGCACCTCGGCGTCGGGCACGTAGGCACAGCGCCCCTGCGCATCGGTGGTGGCCAGGGTTTCGCCCTCGATGGCGATGTGGCCGCTGTCGATGGTCTCCAAGTGGTTGAGGCAGCGCAGGAAGGTGCTCTTGCCCGAGCCCGAGGGCCCGATCACCGCCACCACCTCGCCCTTGCGCACCTGCAACGACACGCCGCGCAGCACCTCGTTGGCGCCGAAGCGCTTGCGCAGGTCGCGCGCCTCGATCATGGGCGCTTCACTGGTCGTACTTGGCATAGCGTTTCTCCAGACGCTGGAAAGCCCAGGTGAGCAGCAGCGTCATGGCCAGGTAAAAGGCCGCCGCGACGATGAAGGGCGTGGTGGTGAAGTCGCGCTGTACGATGCCGCGCGCGGCGCGCAGCAGGTCGTTGAGGGCCAGCACGTAGATGAGCGAGGTGTCCTTCACGAGCGTGATGGTCTCGTTGCTCATGGGCGGCAGGATGCTGCGCACCATCTGCGGCAGCACGATGCGGCGCATGGTCTGGCCGTAGCCCATGCCCAGCACCTTGGCGGCCTCGTACTGGCCGCGGTCCACCGACTGGATGCCGGCGCGGAAGATCTCGGCGAAGTAGGCCGCGTAGTTCAACGCGAACGCCACCACGGCAGCCGGAAAGTCCGGCAGGCGCACGCCGACCACCGGCACGAAGGGCAGCGCGAAGTAGATGAACAGCATCTGCAGCATGAGCGGCGTGCCGCGCATGAGCCAGATGTAGCCGTTGACGAAACCCGACAGGGCCTTCCAGCGCGACACCCGCGCCAGCGCCAGCACCAGCCCGAGCGGCACGGCCAGCGCCAGCGTGATGGCGAACAGCTTGAGGGTGACGGCAGCGCCCTGCGCCAGCGGCCCCAGGAGGGAGAGAACGTAGTCCATGCGGTGGCGACAGTTCAGTATGTTTTGTCCGCGGCCGTCAGCACGGGCGCGGCCCAAACCAGCGACCGCCGCGCAAGGGCCGCCCCGCCGCGCTGGCGGTGTCCCCCTGCCCGCAGCGCGCAGCGCTGCGAGAGCGGGGGGAAGGCGCCGAAGGCGACTCAGCAACTGTGTTCAAAGTCAAGCACTTTTTCATGCAGTGCTTGCCTGTGGACAACGTTGCTCCCACGCAGTGTTCGATTTGATCACTGCGTTGAGAATCGAGAGAATTTTGCGCATGCAAGCCACCAGCGCAACCTTGGGCGGCTTGCCCGCTGCGCGCAGCCGTTCGTAGAACGCTTTGATGGTCGGGTCAAAGCGCACTGCGCTGAGAGCTGCCATGTACAGCGCGGACCTTACATCGGCCCTGCCTCCCCACACCGAGCGCTTGCCGCGCATCTTGCCGCTGTCGTGGTTCAAGGGTGCCACCCCTACCAGTTTGCCGATCTCGCGTCGGTTGAGTTGTCCCAACTCGGGCAGCGCAGCCATCAATACGGCCTTGGTGCCTTCTCCAATGCCCTTGAAACCTTCGAGCAGCTTGAGCTTTTGCGCAAAGTGCTGCTTGAGCCGGTTTCCAATGTCCTCATCAAGCGTCTTGATCTGCTTGTCCAGTAGCTTGATGACGGCCTGGATGCTCTTGGCCGACAGCGCGTGGGCCAGGGCCAAGCGGTTGCTCTCTGCCACGCGCATTTGCACCAGCTGCGATCGCCGGGTGACCAGCGCTTGCAGTTGCTCCTGTTGCGGCGTAGCCATCTTCAATTGCAGCTTGTCAAACCTCTCGCTGCCGTGCAAGGTGCGCGCAAAGTGCGACAGTATCCGGGCATCGATACCGTCGGTCTTGGCCAGGTACCCCATCGATTTGGCGAATTCATGCGCCTGCCTGGGATTGGCCACCACCACGGTCATGCCCGCCAGGTACAGCGCGTGTGCACAGCGCTTTTCCAGGCCTCCC
>Ga0116193_1001775_pt1 | contig 17279 bp, 15 predicted proteins | sample AD_UKC115_MetaG_FD_89892 | JGI IMG/M metagenome (GOLD analysis project Ga0116193, IMG submission 89892) | Active sludge microbial communities of municipal wastewater-treating anaerobic digesters from Hong Kong - AD_UKC115_MetaG | ecosystem: Engineered > Bioreactor > Anaerobic > Digestate... | reverse complement strand
CGGTGTTGCGCAGGCCGATCTGCTGGCGCGGCATCTGCTCGTAATCCTGTTGCAGCGCTTCGAAATACTTGAAGCTGCCGGGTTCGTCGACCACCACCGGCTCGGCGGCGTAGGCGGCCTTGAACTCGTCGGGCAGCCACATGTAGCTCGCGACGTGCCAGATGCAGCGGTTGGGGTCGCCGTCGGGGTGCGGCAGCGACATCACGATAGTCGCCTCGCCGGCGCGGATGGTCATGAAGAAGTTCGGGAACAGCACCCACCCGTGGTTGTCGCTCATCTGCGCGTCGGTCAGACCGCTGACGTCCAGGCCCATTCCGGTAAGCGTGTCGCGGGTGGCGCGCTGCAGCAGTGTGCGCGCGGTGACACCCTCGGGGAACGTGGGTGCGCCGCCTTCATCGTCTGACGCCTTGTACTCGTCGACGAGTTCGGTGAAGCGGGGCAGCACCGCGACGGTGGACGGGAAGGTCTCCGGCAGGTCCATGACGCCGTCGACCTGTGCCTGCGGGCTCGCGCCGACGACGTCGAACGGAGCCATTGAGACACTGTGCTTTTCGAAGAACTTGAACCGGGTGGTGGCCGGGTCGATGTTGATGACGCGCAGCAGCTGCGGGTGGATGCCGTCGATGTGATAACCCTCCTGGAAGGCGTCCATGACGACCTTCCAGTTGCAGTCGATGGCCTCGGTGACGTCCATGACGGTGGTCATCTCGTCGAGGTGGTAGGGGGCCAGCATGGTGGCGACCTCCTCGCCGATGAACTCGGCCAGGGGCGCGGCATCGGGGTCCGGATTGAGGAAGATGAACCCGCCGAAAGTGTCGACGGGAACCTCGATCAGGCCGTGGGTGTCCTTGTCGATGGGTCCGGCGAGCGCCTCGCGGAGCATCCCTTTGAGGTTGCCCGCCAGGTCGTAGGACCACAGGTGGTACTGGCACAGGAAGCCGCGCTTGGCGTTTCCGCGCGCCTCCTGGCACAGCACGTTGCCGCGGTGCCGGCAGGCGTTGACGAAACCGCGAAGCCGCGCGTCCTTGCCGCGCACGACGATGTATGACTGGTCGAACAGTCGGTACTGCTTCCAGTCGCCGGTGTTGGTCAGCTCGTCGGCGCGGCCGACCACCTGCCACACCTTCATCCAGATCGCGTCCCGTTCGAGGGCCACGAAATCCGCTGCGACATAACGCTCCGTCGGGATCTCCATCCGGTACCGGTCGCCGGGAATGTCATCCAGGGCGGTGGCGTGGTCGACCCATTCGCCGGGTCGTGCGGGTGCGGCGGTCACGGCTGTTCTCCTCGTGTCGGGCGGCGGGCCTCAGTGACTGGCATCACTAATATACATCGGTGTATATTCGATGCAACTGTGCAGGACCGCATCGTCGGAGCAACTGGGAGAATCGAGCGATGGCCGAACGCTGGACGATGCAACGCCGTCTCGAGCACACGCGCAGCCTGCTGCTCGACGCGGCCGAGGAAGTGTTCGCGCGCAAGGGTTTCGACGCGGCCGCCCTCGAGGACATCGCCGATGCCGCCGGTTACACCCGTGGTGCGATCTACTCCCACTTCGGCAGCAAGGCCGAGTTGTTTCTCGCCGTCGTCGAACGGCAGCGCCAGCGGTTCCTGGACGGTTTCGCCGACGTCGTCGAATCCATCGGCAATCTCGACGAGTTGCGCGCCGACGACATCGCCGACCGGTGGGGCGATCTGCTGGCCGCGCAGGGATCCGACCGCGCGTCGCTGGGCTACGAGTTCACCCTCTTCCTGCTGCGCAATCCGGAGGCCCGGGAACGGGTGTCGAGCCAGCGCGAGGAGACCGCCCACGCGCTCGCGGACTACATCGCCAAGGGCGTCGCGCGACTCGGCGGCCAGCTCACGATGGAGGCCGTGGACCTGGCCCGAGTGGTGCTCGCGGCCAACGACGGGGTCACCCTCAACAGCCTCGTCGACGGCCGGGACGTCTACCGGCCCTTCCTGCGGATGGTCATCGCCAACATCGTGGCGCCGCCGTCGAAGTAGCGCGATGAATTCTCGGGGTGGCGCCGGTCAATACCGTTGACCGCAACCCACCACCGCGAGGAGCATTCGCACATGGCCGACTTTTCCGCCCCGCCGGGCGCACCGATCTGGTTCGACCTGACGAGCAGTGACCCCGACCGGGCCGTCGAGTTCTACCGGGCGATCTTCGGCTGGGAGGCCGAACCGCCGCGCGCGGAGTTCGGCGGCTACCGCAACTTCACCAGGAACGGCAGGCGCGTCGCCGGGCTGAGCCCGTACATGCCCGAGGCCGGCGGACCGACCAACGTGTGGGGGGTGTACCTGCGCACCGATGACGCCGAGGCCACCGCGCGGGCGGTGCAGGCCGCGGGCGGTTCCATCATGGTGCCGCCGATGCCGGTGGGCAGCGAGGGAACGATGCTCGTCGCGGTCGACAGCGCGGGCGCGGTGATCGGCTTCTGGCAACCCGACGAGCATCACGGCTTCAGTCAGCGCGGTGAACACGGCACGCCGTACTGGTTCGAGTCGCACAGCACGGATTACGCGAAGTCGGTCGACTTCTATACCCGGGTGCTCGGTGCCCGCATCGAGGAGGTCGGCACCGGGGGCGATCCGGATGCCGTCGGCCCCGACGTCTACGGGCAGGTGTTCACCGGCGACCTGGCCTACATGGGCATCATGGACTCCGCCAAGATCCTGCCGGCCGGCACCGGATCGTTCTGGCAGGTCTATGTCACCGTCGACGACGTCGCGGACACCGTCGCCCAGGTCGAGTCCCTCGGCGGGTCGGTGCTGATGGGCCCCGAGGTGACGCCGTACGGCACGCTGGCCACGGTGACAGATCCGCTGGGCGCGGCCTTCAGCCTCGGGCATCCGCCGGCCGGCATGTGAGCGCTCGCCTCACCAGCTGATGACGGCGGCGTCCTTGCGTTCGGTGATCGGCCGCGCCAGTTCCTGCTCGTCGCACGCCTGTTGCAGGAGCTCCAGCGTCTCGTCCAGACCCGGGCCCAGCCGGCGGCCGGGGGTGAAGGTGGCGGGCAGGTGCTGCATGCCCTGGATGACCCCGATGGTCTGGTAGTGCGCGGTGCCGGCCGGATCGCAGGCGAAGTCCGGCATCCGGTCGAGCACCGCCGTGAGCATCGACTTGAACACGGTGCGGGCGACGTTGGAACCCACGCAACGGTGGACGCCCAACCCGAAGCTGAAGTGCCGGTTGCCTTTTCGGTCGAGGACGATCTCATTGGGGTGCTCGAAGACCGACGGGTCGCGGTTCGCCATGGCCCACGAGATCCACAGCCGTTCACCCTCTTTGAGCGGTATGCCGTCGATCTCACAGTCGGCCGCGATCGTGCGGCCGTCGCCGGGCGCCGGCGTGAAGAACCGCAGGAACTCCTCGGTCGCGGAGTCCAGCAGGGTGTCGCGCTCGCGGGACAGGCGCTCACGCTGGTCCGGGTTCTGCGAAAGCCATTCCAGCGCATGGGCCGTCAGTGCGGTTGTGGTGTCGAAGCCGCCGCCGATCAACAGCATCAACATGCCCAACAGCTCGTGGTCGGGCGCGGGCTCACCGTCGACGCGCAGTCGCGCCAGCGCGTCGATCAGCCCGGGTCGGGGCGTTTCCCGGATCTCGGCGAGGTGGCCCATCATGTCCATGGCGCTGGCGATCGCAAGATCGGCGACGCGGACATAGTCGGGAGAGGTGGCGGGTGTGTACACCGACGCGTGGGCGGGCTCGCAGTAGATCGGCCACTTTCGCAGCGGGACGCCCAGCAGGGCCAAGGTCAGTACGGCGGGCACGATGTTGGCCAGATCGTCGACGAAGTCGATCCGGCCCGTCTCGATCTTCTCGTCCAGGCAGGCCCGAACGATCTCGTCGATGACGGGCACCCACCGCTGCACCGCGGCCGGGGACAGGTAGGCGTTCAGCGGGGTCCGGTAGGCCCGGTGCTCGGGGTCGTCCATCTCGAGCATTCCACCGCGAAACGGGGTGCTGGCCTCGACGAGTGGGATGTTGATGCCGCGGTAGCCGCGCCGGGCGCCGGCGATGTCGTGGTCGTTGGAGATGGCCGCGCTGCGCGCGAGTTCGAACACTTCCTTGTTGCCGGCGGCCACCCAGTGCCCGCCGTAGGTGTCCGACCACGCCATGGGGCACTGGCCGTGCAACTCGGCCGTGATCGAGTCGAACCGCTCTCGGTAGTCCGGGGTGTGCCGGTCGAAGTGGAACCGGTGTTCGGCGTGCGGATCACCCATGACCTCGAGGGTACGAGGGGTGCGCGCGTGAAAACCCGCGATTTGCGCGAGAACTCACTTCCAGTCGATGACCGCGACGTCCTTGCGCTCGGTGATCGGGCGGGCGAGTTCCTGTTCGACACAGATGCGCTGGAGGTTCTCCAGCGTCTCGTCCAAGCCCGGCCCCAACGGCTTGCCGGGGGTGAACGTGGCGGGCAGATGCCGCATGCCCTGGATGACGCCGATGGTGTCGTAGTGCACCGTGCCCTCGGGGTCGCAGACATAGTCCGGCATCCGGTCGAGCACGGCGGTCAGCATCGACTTGAACACCGTGCGCGCCACGTTGGAGCCCGCGCAGCGGTGCAGGCCGAGGCCGAAGCTGAAGTGCCGGTTGCCCTGCCGGTCCAGGATGACTTCGTTCGGGCTCTCGAACACCGACGGGTCCCGGTTGGCCATCGCCCACGAGATCCACAGGCGCTCACCCTCTTTGAAGTGATGGCCGTCGAACTCGGTGTCTTCCGAGAAGGTGCGGCCGTCACCCGGTGCGGGGGTGAAGTAGCGCAGGAACTCCTCGGTGGCGGGGTTGAGCAGGGTGTCGCGCTCGCGGGACAACAGCTCACGTTCGGCGGGATGCTCGCCCAGCCATTCCAGCGAGTGCGCCGTCAGCGCGGTGGTGGTGTCGAAGCCCCCGCCGATGATCAGGCCCAGGTTGCCCAGGATCTCCAGATCCGGTGCGGGTTCGCCGTCGATCTTCATCGACACCAGCGCATTGACCAGACCGGGCCGCGGGTTCTCCTTCACCTCGTTCATGGTGTTGACCAGGTCGATGCCCATCTCCCGGTGCATCGCCGCGACGCGCTCGGCGTCCGGCGAGTGCTCGGGGGTGTAGACCGCGGCATGGGTGGGCTCGCTGTAGACCGCCCATTTCTTGAGCGGGATGCCCATCATGGCCAGCGTCAGGACCGCCGGGACGATGTTGGCCAGATCGTCGACGAAGTCGATGCGCCCGGACTCGATCTTCTCGTCGAGGGCCGCGCGCACGATCTCGTCGATGAACGGCGCCCAGCGCTTCACCGCGGCGGGGGACAGGTAGGGGTTCAGCGCGTCGCGGTAGATCTTGTGCTCGGGGTTGTCCATCTCCAGGATGCCGCCGCGGACCATGTTGACCCGCCGGGCCGACGGGATCGCAATGCCCTTGTAGCCCTTGCGTTCCCCGTGGATGTCGTGGTCGGCGGAGACCGCCGGGCAGCGGGCGAGTTCGAAGACCTCCTTGCTGCCGGCGGCGACCCAGTGGCCCTCATAGGTGTCCGACCACGCCATCGGGCAACGGGACTGCATCTCCTCGGTGATCTTGGTGAACTGCAGCCGGTACTCCGGGGTGTGCCGGTCGAAGTGGTAGCTGTTGCGGTTCTTGTCCTCGTCGGCCGCGACGGTGTCGTCGATGCTCACGCGGTATCTCCTCGGGGCTCCATGGATCCTGGCGTCATTCGATGACGATGGCCTGCTCGGGGCAGGAGTGGGCGGCTTCGCGGACGGCGTCCTCCTGGTCCTCGGGCACGATCTCGTTGACCGCCGACGAGTGGCCGTCGACCTCGTCGAGTTCGAACGCGTCGGGGGCGATCATCGAGCACAGGGTGTGGCCCTGGCACTTGTCCTTGTCTACCCAGACCTTCATGTTTTCTCCTCTGACGGCGAACCAGGCTGTGCGGCAATGCTATCGGCCGTTGCGGCCGGGATCAGACGTGGTAGTCGTACCACTTCAGGTAGCCGCCGGCGTCGACGCGCAGTTGCATACCGGTGACGTAGCGCGACTCCTCGGAGGCCAGCCACAGCACCGCGTTGCTGATGTCCTGGGGTTCGATCCACGGCACCTTCATGGCCTGCTGGACGTAGAACACCGGCTCGGCGTCACCCTTGGTCGGGTGCTCCAGGTCGGGCCGGAACGACTGATACATCGGCTCGCTCTGCAGCATGTCGGTGTTGCAGTTGGTCGGGTGGATGACGTTGGCGCGGATGCCGCGCACCGCCAGTTCGGTGGCGAGGTAGTGCACGTACTCGGAGATGAGCCGCTTGGAGACCATGTATCCCATGCCGCCCGGGTCCCCGCCGGGGTTGGGCTTGTTGTGCGCATCCATCAGCGCCGCGGCGGAGGCGGTCGCGATGATCGACGCGCCCTCCTTCAGATGGGGGAGCGCGACCTGGATGGCGTTGATGGTGCCGACGAAGTTGGTGTTGATGCCGTCGGTCCAGGCCTGCATCGGCGGCTGGCCCTTCATGGCTGCGATGCCGGCCTGCGCGACGACGATGTCGAGTTTGCCGAACTCGGCGATCCCGCGGTCGAGGGCCTCCTTGAGTTGGCCGGCCTCCCGGACGTCGGCCTGGGCGGTGACGATCCGCTGCCCGGTCTTCTCGACGTAGTTCTTGGTCTCCTCGAGATCCTCGGGGCGGGCCATCGGGTAGCCGATGGTGTCGATGTCGGCACAGATGTCGACGGCGATGATGTCGGCGCCCTCTTCGGCCAGCCGGATGGCGTGGCTGCGGCCCTGCCCTCGGGCGGCACCGGTGATGAATGCGACCTTGCCTTCAACGCGTCCCACTGTTGTCCCTTCGGATGTGCGTATCGGAGTGTTGTGCGGTGTTCACGTGCCTCATCGCGACGGCTGGCGAGCAGCTGTCGTCTCAAGCGTCAAGAATCGCCCTTTCGATTATGAGAACCGTACTCTCGGCGACGGCTGTCACGCAAGGTTTGTGAACTAACAGTCTTGAAATGCGCGGACTCGGTGAAATCGGCCGCCCGGGTTTGGTTGACAGCGAGGCCCCGGTGCTGATTAGTTGCTACAGTTCTCCCCTGGCGAATGCAGGATTCGCGGATGATGAGAATCCAGTTATCACAAGTTCGGACTCACACGTTCTAAGACGTTCAACGAGGAGGTTCGGGTGGCATCCCCCGACACCATCGCCAACGCGACCACGGACGGCAACCAGGTTGACCGGCGCATGCTGATCGGCGGCAACCTGGTGGAAAGCGGCAGCGGCCGCCGGTTCGCGAGCCTGAATCCCGCCACCGGCGAGGTTCTGGGTCATGCTCCCGATGCGACGGTCGCCGACGCCGAGGCCGCCGTCGCCGCCGCGCGCACCGCGTTCGACGCCACCGACTGGGCCACCAACACCGAGTTGCGGGTGCGTTGCCTCCAGCAGTTGCACGCCGCCCTCGTCGAGCACCGTGGCGAGATGGGGCAGCTGACCACCGACGAGGTGGGTGCCACCCCGGCGCTGCTGGCCGGCGCCCAGTACGACCAGCCGGTCGAGATCGTCCGCTACTACGCCGAACTGCTGAAGACCTATCCGATGACGGATGATCTCGGCAACATCGAGAGCCGCGGCATGCTGCACCACCGCTGGGTGGAGAAGGAAGCCGCCGGCGTCGTCGCCGCGATCATCGCCTACAACTATCCGAACCAGCTGGCCCTGGCCAAGCTCGCGCCCGCGCTGGCCGCCGGCTGCACGGTCGTCCTCAAGGCCGCGCCCGACACGCCGCTGATCACGCTGGCGCTCGGCGAACTGATCGCCAACCACACCGACATCCCGGCCGGAGTGGTCAACGTCCTGTCCGGCGCCGACCCCGAGGTGGGCGCCGTGCTGACCACCAGTCCCGACGTCGACATGGTCACCTTCACGGGCTCCACTCCGACGGGCCGGGCGATCATGGCGGCCGCGAGCAACACCCTCAAGCGGGTGTTCCTCGAACTCGGCGGCAAGTCGGCGGCCATCGTGCTCGACGACGCGGACTTCAACATGGCGGCGCTGTTCGCGGCGTTCTCCATGGTCACCCACGCCGGCCAGGGCTGCGCGCTCACGTCGCGACTTCTGGTGCCGCGCAAGCACAAAGACGAGATCGTCGAGCTCATCAAGACCAACTTCGGCCATGTCCGCTACGGCGACCCGAACGAACCGGGCACGTACATGGGCCCGCTGATCAGTGCCAAGCAGCGCGACAAGGTCGACGGCATGGTCAAGCGCGCCGTGGCCGCGGGAGCGTCCCTGGTCACCGGCGGCGAGAAGAAGGATCCCGGCTTCTTCTACACCCCGACCCTGCTGGCCGACGTCGACCCGGACAGCGAGATCGCCCAGGACGAGGTGTTCGGCCCGGTGCTCGCGGTGATCGCCTACGAGGACGACGACGATGCCGTGCGCATCGCCAACAACTCCATCTACGGGCTGTCCGGCGCCATCTTCGGCGGCCAGGAACGCGCGCTGGCGATGGCGCGCAAGATCCGCACGGGCACCTTCTCGATCAACGGTGGCAACTACTTCAGCCCGGACGCGCCGTTCGGCGGGTACAAGCAGTCGGGCATCGGCCGCGAGATGGGTGAGGCCGGCCTCGACGAGTTCCTGGAGCGCAAGACGTTCGCGACGGTGCTCGGCCCCGTCGAAGCAGAGGCGGACAAGTCATGAGTCGTCCACTCGACGGGATCCGCGTCCTCGAGGTCGCCATGTACGGCTTCGTTCCGTCCGCCGGAGCGGTGCTCGCCGAATGGGGCGCCGACGTGATCAAGGTCGAGCACGCCGTCACCGGCGATCCGCAGCGCGGGCTGCGCCAGACCGGTCCGTTACGGGTCGAGGGTGATCCCAACCCCAACATCGAGCACGCCAACCGCGGCAAACGCAGTGTGGGCCTTGACATGTCGGTTCCGGAAGGGCGCGAGGTCCTGCTGGAACTGGCGCGCCGGTCCGATGTGTTCCTGACCAGTTTCCTGCCCGGTCACCGGCAGAAGTTCGGCATCGACGTCGACGACATCCGGGCGGTCAACCCGAAGATCATCTACGCGCGCGGTAGCGCGCTGGGCCCGCGCGGCCAGGAGGCCAACAAGGGCGGCTACGACATGACGGCGTTCTGGTGCCGGGCCGGCACCGCCGCCACCATCACCCCCGAAGGGGTCGACGGCATGGTGGCGCCGCCCGGGCCGGCGTACGGCGACACGATCTCCGGCACCAACCTCGCCGGCGGCATCGCGGCGGCGCTGGTCAAGCGCGAGCGCACCGGTGAGCCGTCGGTGGTCGACGTGTCGCTGCTCGGCAGCGGCCTGTGGGCGCTGGGCCACACGGTCGCACTGACCAATCACCTTCAGCAGCGGTTGGTGGCCCAGCCGCCGGGGGTGCACGGTTCGCCGATCAACCCACTCGTCGGCGTCTACCGGACCAAGGACGACCGGTACATCTCGTTCGTGATGATGCAACCGACGAAGTTCTGGGCCGACGTGTGCCGCCACATCGACCGCGCCGACCTGATCGACGACCCGCGGTTCGCCACCGCGGAGTCCATCGCCGAGCACACCGCCGACGCGGTGGCGATCCTGGGCGAGGCCATCGCGACCCGCACCCTGCCGGAGTGGAGCGAGCGGTTCGCCACCCTGGCCGGGCCGTGGGCCCCGGTCCAGGACACCCTGCAGGCGGCCGGCGACGCTCAGATCCGCGCCAACGAGTACATCGTGCGCGCGGGCGAGCTGGAGCTCGTCGCCAATCCCGTCCAGTTCGACGTCGAGGCGCCGCACACCGGCGGGGCTCCGGGCTTCGCGGAGCAGACCGACGACGTGCTGCTCGAGCTCGGGTTGGACTGGGATCGCATCATCGAGCTCAAGACCGCCGGAGCGGTGACGTAGCCAGGGCTACGTCACGTAATGGATACAGTAAGGTTCACCGAATGCTTTCCACGGCCACCATCGGCACCCTCCTACCCGACGGGGGCTGTGACGCGTATCGCATCACCCGCGCATGGGCGGACGGCGTCACGCCGGCGGCGGCGCACGGGGCTCCGGCCACGTCGGGTCCTACACTCCGTGGCACGGATGTAGCGGATGTTGCTGAAGTTCACGATTTCTTCACCTGGATCGGCCGCATCGGCTATGAAGATCAGGACTTTGGCGCCCGCACGACGGCTCCTGCGGTCACAGCCCACGACAGCCCGGGAGGTCCCGACTAATGGCAGAACGGTGGTCGGTCGGGGTTCCGGTGTTGCGGAATATGTCGGGGCCGATGCAGGCGATCGGTGGGTTGTTCGCGATGTCGGCCGATGCGGTGCGGTTTGTGTTCAAGCGGCCGTTTCAGTGGCGGGAGTTTTTGGAGCAGGCGTGGTTTGTGGCGCGGGTGTCGTTGGCGCCGACGTTGTTGGTGGCGATTCCGTTCACGGTGCTGGTGAGCTTCACGTTGAACATCTTGTTGCGGGAGTTGGGCGCGGCGGATTTGTCCGGTGCGGGTGCGGCGTTCGGGGCGGTGACGCAGATCGGTCCGTTGGTGACGGTGTTGATCGTGGCCGGGGCGGGCGCCACGGCGATGTGTGCCGATCTGGGGTCGCGGACCATTCGTGAGGAGATCGACGCGATGGAGGTGCTGGGCATCAACCCGGTGCAGCGTCTGGTCACCCCGCGGATGCTGGCCTCGGGGTTGGTGGCGTTGCTGCTCAACAGTCTGGTGGTGATCATCGGCATCCTGGGCGGCTATGTGTTCAGCGTGTTCATCCAGGACGTGAATCCGGGGGCGTTCGCGGCCGGGATCACCCTGTTGACCGGGGTGCCCGAGGTGATCATCTCGTGCATCAAGGCCGCGTTGTTCGGGTTGATCGCCGGGTTGGTGGCCTGTTATCGGGGATTGACCATCAGTGGGGGTGGGGCCAAGGCGGTGGGCAATGCGGTCAACGAGACGGTAGTGTATGCGTTCATGGCGTTGTTCGTGATCAACGTGGTGGTCACCGCTATCGGCATCCGGATGACGACCCACTAGAGGGGCGGCCGACATGGGTACGACGACATTGTTGCGGCAGCGCTTCCCGCGGGCGATCAGCCAGTTCGGCCGGCCGGTGGGGTTTTTCGCCGGGCTGGGGGATCACATTCTGTTCTACGGCCGGGCGCTGGCCGGGGTGCCGCACGCGGCGGTGCATTTCCGCCGCGAGATCATCCGGTTGATCGCCGAGATCTCGATGGGTGCCGGCACGCTGGCGATGATCGGCGGCACCGTGGTGATCGTCGGCTTTTTGACGCTGGCCGCCGGCGGCACGCTGGCCGTGCAGGGGTATTCGTCGCTGGGCAACATCGGCATCGAGGCGCTGACCGGGTTCTTGGCGGCGTTCATCAACGTGCGGATCTCCGCGCCGGTGGTCGCCGGGATCGGCCTGGCCGCCACGTTCGGGGCCGGGGTGACCGCCCAGCTGGGCGCGATGCGGATCAACGAGGAGATCGACGCCCTGGAGTCGATGGGCATCCGGCCGATCGAATATTTGGTCTCGACCCGGATCGTGGCCGGCATGATCGCGATCACCCCGCTGTACTCGATCGCGGTCATCCTGAGCTTCCTGGCGTCGAAGTTCGTCACGGTGGTGCTCTTCGGGCAGTCCGCCGGCTTGTACAACCACTACTTCAACACCTTCCTCAACCCGATCGACCTGTTGTGGTCGTTCCTGCAGGCCGTCCTGATGGCGATCACGATCCTGTTGATCCACACCTACTTCGGCTACTTCGCCACCGGCGGACCCTCTGGGGTGGGTGCCGCCGTCGGCAACGCCGTGCGCACCAGCCTGGTCGTCGTCGTCGCCGTCACCCTGCTGGTCTCCCTGTCCATCTACGGCGCCAACGGCAACTTCAACCTCAGCGGGTAAGAGGGACACACGGTGACAGAGATCAATTCGGGACGCGGGGCAAACCGCGCTCTTGTGGGCACCCGCAAGGAAACGCCCGGCTGGGTCCGGCCGCTCGCCGGGCTGCTGACCGTGCTGGCGATCATCGGGGTCGTCGCGCTGGCGATCGGGCTGTTCCGGGCCAGCTTCACCAAAACCGTTCCGCTGACTGTGCTTTCGCCGCGTGCGGGCCTGGTGATGAACCCCGACGCGCGGGTCAAGATGCGCGGCGTGCAGGTCGGCAAGGTGGTCTCCATCGACAACCGTCCGGACGGCACCGCGGCGCTGCACCTGGCGATGGATCCCGGGCAGATGCACCTGATCCCGGCCAACGTCACCGCCAACATCGCGTCCTCGACGGTGTTCGGCTCGAAGTTCGTCGAACTCGTCCCGCCGCCGTCTCCGTCGGCCAATGCGGTGCAGCCCGGTCAGGTCGTCGACGCCGAGCACGTCACGGTCGAGATCAACACCGTCTTCGAACAATTGGTCAACGTCCTGGACAAGATCGATCCCGCCAAGCTCAACGAGACGCTGGGCGCAATCGGCAAGGCGTTCAACGGCCGCGGCGAGAAGATCGGTCAGACGCTGTCGGACTTCGACCACCTGCTGGCCAAACTCGACCCGAGCCTGCCCAATCTCGAACACGAGATGCAGGGTCTGCCGGCGGTCGCCAATGCCTATGCCGACGCCGCCCCGAACCTGATGAAAACGGCGGACAACGCGGTGAGCATCAGCAACACGCTGGTCTCCGAGGAGACCGCACTCGACGCGGCGCTGGTCAACGTGATCGGCCTGGCGGACGTCGGCAACGAGGTGCTCGGCGGTAACCGCCAGGCGCTGGCCGAGGTCACACATCTACTGGTGCCCACCACCGAGCTGCTCGACCGGTACAACGACCACGTGCGCTGCGCCATCGGCGGTATCGCGCCGTTCGCCAGGACCCCCCCGCTGCCGGACCCCGGCGTGCTGGTGTCCACGTCGTTCGTCATGGGCATCGAGCGCTACCGCTACCCGCAGGATCTGCCGAAGGTCAACGCCAAGAGCGGCAACCTGTGTGAGTCGCAGAAGCTGCCCAAGATCCCGCCGGAATGGTTCCCGCCCTTCGTGTCCGCCGATGTCGGCGCGAATCCGTGGCAGTACGGAAACCAGGGCATCCTGCTGAACTCGGCAGGCCTCAAGGAATGGCTGTTCGGTCAGACCGACGGACCGCCGCGCAACGTTCTACAGTACGGACAGCCAGGATGACGGGTTCGCGCAACACACTGATCAAGTTCGGCGTCTTCGCGGTCATCATGGCGGTGCTGACGGTGTTCCTGTTCATGACGTTCGCCCAGGTGCGCACGGGGTCGGGCAACGACTACTCGGCTGTCCTGGCCAACGCGTCGCGGCTCAAGAAGGGCGACACCGTGCGCGTCGCCGGAATCCGGGTCGGCACGGTCAACGACGTGAAACTGTTGGCGGACCGCAACATTCAGGTCGATTTCGACGCGGACAAGAGCATCGTGCTCACCACCGGCACCAAGGCGGCGGTCCGCTACCTCAACCTGACGGGCGACCGGTACCTCGAACTCGTCGACTCACCCGGGTCGACGCGCATCATGCCGGCGGGTTCCCAGATCCCGCTGGACCGCACGCTGCCCGCGCTCGATCTCGACCTGTTGCTCGGCGGCCTCAAGCCGGTGATCCAGGGCCTCAACCCCAAGGACGTCAACGCGCTCACGTCGGCGCTGGTTCAGGTCTTCCAGGGCCAGGGCGACACGCTGGAATCGTTGATGACGAAGACGTCGTCGTTCTCGAATACGTTGGCGGACAACAATCAGGTGATCGAGCAGCTGATCGACAACCTGCACACCGTGATCGGCGAACTCGGTGACAACGGCAAGCAGTTCTCCAATGCCGTCGACCGGTTCGAACAGGTGGTCACCGGCTTCAAGCAGGACCGCGATCCCATCGCGACGTCGATCGATTCGCTCGACAGCGGCACGGCGTCGATAGCGGATCTGCTGAGCCAGGCGCGTCCGCCGCTGACCGGCACCATCAACGAACTCGCGCGGGTGGCGCCGCTGCTCGATCAGGGCAAGGACCGGATGGACATCGCGATCCAGCGTCTGCCCGGCAACTACCGAAAGCTGGCCCGCCTGGGCGCCTACGGCAGCTTCATCCAGTACTACCTGTGCGGCGTGACCATGCGCGTCACCGATCTGCAGGGTCGCACCGCGGTGTTCCCGTGGATCAAGCAGACGACCGGAAGGTGCTCTGAGCCAGATGCTTAAGTACCGCGGATCCAGCCTGATCAAAGCCGGGTTCATCGGCAGCATCCTGGTGCTGCTGGTGATCGCCATCGGCCTGCAGCCGGCGCGGATCGTGGAATGGGCGTCCAATGTCCGTTACTCGGCCCGGTTCGACGAGCTGGGCGGACTGATGTCCGGCAACGACGTCACCGTGTCAGGCATGAAAGTCGGTTCGGTGCAGGACATCTCGCTCGACGACGGCGAGGCGCTGGTCACCTTCTCGGTCAAGGGCAACGTCCCGCTGGGTACCCAGACCACCGCACACATCCAGACCGCGACCCTGCTGGGGCAGCGCATGCTGACCCTCGAGTCGGAGGGCGACCGGCGTATGCACCCGCTGGACGTGATCCCGGCGTCGCGGACGTCCTCGCCGTACTCGCTCAACGATGCGCTGGGCGACCTGGCCACCAACACCGCCGGCACCGACACCGCGTCGCTCAACCAGTCGCTCGACACGCTGTCCGAGACGCTGGACCGGATCGCGCCGCAGCTCGGTCCCACCTTCGACAGCCTGTCGCGGTTGTCGCAATCGCTGAACAGCCGCAACCAGACACTGGGTGACCTGTTCAAGAGCGCCGCCGACGTCAGCGGGATCCTCTCCGAGCGCAGCAATCAGGTGAACACGCTGATCCTCAACGCCAACGATCTCGTCGGCGTCCTCAACGACCGGCGGATGGCCATCGCCAGCCTGCTCGCGAACACCACCGTGGTCGCCCAGCAACTCAAGGGCCTGGTCGCCGACAACGAGAAGCAGCTGGCCCCCACGCTGGACAAGGTCAACGACGTGACGGCGATGCTGGAGAAGAACAAGGAAACCATCGAGAAGGCACTGCCCGGTTTCGTGAAGTTCCAGCTGACCCAGGGTGAGACGGTGTCCGGCGGGTTCTACTACAACGCCTTCATCCCCAACATCACACTGCCGCAGATCATGCAGCCGTTCCTGGACTACGCGTTCGGCTTCCGGCGCGGCGTGGATGCCGGCCAGCCGCCGGACAACGCCGGCCCGCGTGCCGAATTCCCGTGGCCTTACAACGGTATTCCCGGAGGTTCGCGATGAAGCGCCGTCCGTTCGTCGTGGGCGCGGCCATCGCGCTGGTGGCTCTGCTGGTGGCGGGAGCGATCTTCCTGGTGCGCCAGACGGCGTTGGCGCCCAAGAAGATCACCGCGGTGTTCACCACGGCCAGCTCGATCTACCCGGGCGACGAGGTGAAGGTGGCCGGCGTCACGGTCGGCACCATCGCGGCGATCGAGCCGCTGGGAACGCAGACCAGGTTCAGCCTGCGCATCGACCGGGACGTCCCGATCCCGGCCGACGCCAAGGCGGTCGTCGTCGCGCCCAACCTGATCTCGGCCCGCTATGTGCAGTTAACCCCCGCCTACAAGCACAACGGCGGCCCGTTGATGGCCGACGGCGCGACCATTCCGCTGGAGCGCACCGCGGTGCCCGTCGAATGGGACGAGGTCAAGACGCAGCTGACCCGCCTGGCCGACGAGCTCGGCCCGAAAGCCGGTGAGCAGGGCGGTGTTTCGGGCACCTCGGTGTCCCGGTTCATCAACAGTGCGGCTGATGCGATGGACGGCAACGGGGAGAAGTTGCGCTCGACGCTCGCGCAGTTGTCGGGTGTGAGCCGCATCCTCGCCGACGGCAGCGGCAACATCGTCGACATCATCAAGAACCTTCAGGTTCTGGTCACCGCGCTGAAGAACAGCAGCACGCAGATCGTCCAGTTCCAGAACCGGCTGGCGACCCTGACGAGCGTGATCGACGACAACAGCTCGGATCTCGACAGCGCGCTGAGCACGCTGTCGTCGGCGGTCGGCGACATCAAACGGTTCGTGGCCGGCTCTCGCCAACAGGTCAGCGACCAGGTCCGGATGCTCGGCAATGTGACCCAGGCGTTGGTCAACCAGAAGACGGCCCTGGAGAACGTCCTGCACATCGCACCCAACGCCTTCGCCAACGGCTACAACATCTACAACCCGATGTACGGCGACTACGCCGGCGCGTTCGCGCTGCCGAACATGTCGAATCCGCTGCACTTCATCTGCGGGGCGATCGGTGCGGTCGAGAACGTCACCGCGCCCGAGGCGGCCAAGCTGTGCTCGCAGTACCTCGGCCCGGCGCTGCGGCTGCTGAGCGCCAACTCCATCGTTCCGATTCCGATGAACCCGTACCTGGGTCCCTCGGCGAACCCGGCCGACATCGTCTACACCGATCCCCATCTGATGCCCGGCGGCGGCGGCACGGTTCGCCCGCCCGAACCGCCACCCGCGGTGTCGGCTTACACCGGCGCCGGCGACATCCCGCCGCCGCCGGGCTGGGGCGCCCCACCGGGGCCGTCCACCGGCATCAACGCGCCCAACGGGCTGCCGGCGCCGCCGGAGCCGAAGCTGCTGCCGAACCAGCCGCCGTTGGCCCAACCGCAGACGGCGATGCCGGCGGGAGTGCCGACCGCGCCTCCCGCCGTGGCTCCCGAAGCGCCGCCGCCGGCCACGTTGCCCGGCGTACTGCTGCCGGCCGAGGCGCCGGCGGCGCCGGCACCGGCTGAAGGGACGCCAGGGTCATGAGCGCGATGTCCAGGTTGTCCAGATCCCGGCGCGTCATCGCCGCGGGCGGAGCCGTCGGTGTGGTCGTGGCGCTGACGTCGAGTGGCTGCGCGTTCCAGGGCGTCAACTCGCTGCCGCTGCCCGGTGCGGTGGGCCGCGGTCCGGACGCCAAGATCTATCACGTCGAAGTCGCCAACATCGCTACGCTGGAATCGAATTCGCCGGTGATGATCGGTGACGTCGTGGTCGGCAGTGTCGGCAAGATGACCGTCAAAGACTGGCACGCCGACGTCGAGGTGTCCGTGAAGCCGGACGTGGTCGTTCCCGCCAATGTCGTTGCGACGGTTGGCCAAACCAGCCTCCTGGGCTCGATGCACCTGGCGCTGAACCCGCCGATCGGGCAGCAGCCCAGCGGTCGGTTGCCGGCCGGTGCGACGATCCCGCTGAGCAAGTCGTCGACCTATCCGACCACCGAGAAGACCCTGGCCTCGCTGGCGGCGCTGGTCAACGGCGGCGGCCTGGGCCAGATCGGCGACATCATCCACAACTTCAGCACCGCGATG
>Ga0116193_1001773_pt1 | contig 17302 bp, 11 predicted proteins | sample AD_UKC115_MetaG_FD_89892 | JGI IMG/M metagenome (GOLD analysis project Ga0116193, IMG submission 89892) | Active sludge microbial communities of municipal wastewater-treating anaerobic digesters from Hong Kong - AD_UKC115_MetaG | ecosystem: Engineered > Bioreactor > Anaerobic > Digestate... | reverse complement strand
TGGTCAGTCTAATTTTTTGTTTAATTGTATATTAATCATTTTGTTTTAATGTTCAAACTTCTTATAAATCAATTAATATTTTAATCAAATAAATTAAAAAAATTCCATTCTATTAACAAAATTTAATAAAAACCTTTAAATATCACTTTTTAAATATTTTTACTTGCCTATTAAAAAATTATATTTAAAATTAAAATTTAAGAGGAGAGTGTTTTTTATGGGTGCAACAAATGTAATAAAAGAAGCCCTATCATACCCATTAGCAGATAAAGCTAAATGGATAATTGTAGGTATAATATTTTTAATAATGAACTTGTTCTTAGTTGATTTAGGAACAATGTATACAAGTATAGCATGGTTAACAGGTTTAATAGCATTTATACTTAATATATTCATATTCGGATATGGTGTAAGTGTTACTAAAGCAAATATTGACGGTGCTACTAATGTACCAAACTTTGATTTTGTAAAGAATTTTGTAGATGGAATTAAAGCAGTAATATTATATATTGTTTACTTCATCATTCCATTAATAATTACTTTAATCGTAGCTGCAGTAACTGGAGTATTTACTAACTTTGGTAAAGCTGTAACTGCTATGCAAGGTGCTGCAACTGCTAACGCAACTGCTGCAGGTAATGTTTCTGGATCATTAACTTCATTATTCTCTGCATATTCAACTGCAATTCCAACAAATGTTCAAGCAGGATTATCCTTTGGATTAACTGTAACTGCAATTGTAGGAATAATTTTATTTATAATATTCATGTTATTAGCAGAAATTGGTTTTGCTAGAATGGCAGATATGGATAGTTTAGGTGCAGGTTTAAGTTTCGGAGCTGTAATTAGTAAAATAGGCTCTATTGGATGGGGAACATATATCGCATGGTATATTCTCATGATAATAGTAGCAGCTGTTTTAGGAATTATTGGTGGATTAATCGGTGCAATTCCTTATGTAGGATCTTTAATCGCTGGATTATTTATTACTTCATTTATATTCTTATTTAACTACAGTTCAACTGGAAAAATTTACAGAGAAGGATAAAATTTTAATTTTTATCCTTAATTTTCTTTTTTTTTAAATTTCAATTCTAATTTCTTGTTTTGCCCATTTTAAGTTCTTATTTTTATAATTTAATAAATTTAATCAGTTTTTTCCCCTGATATAATTATATTTATATAGTTTTTTTAAGATTTTAACTATTAATTTAATGTTTGATTATAAAATAAACTTAAATTTACATATTTTGTTTGTTTATTAATTATTTATTGAATTTTTTTTAAAAAAATATAAATATTAATTATTATAATAGTTATTATTGCCTATTAAAAATTTTTAATTAATTTAAATAAAATAATATAAAAGGAGAGTGTTTTTTTTATGGGTGCAAGTGATGCAATTAAAGAAGCATTACATTATCCATTAATTGATTATAAAAAATGGTTAATGTTTGCATTAGTATTTTTAGTATTAGGAATTTTAACTACTATCGGTGAATATTATCCTAGTATAGCAAGTATAATGGGAATTATTGTTTGTATAATTAGTATTTTCTTATTAGGTTTTGGTGTAAGTGTTATAGCTAAAACTATTGAAGGTAGTGAGGAAATACCAGAATTTGATATTGCGAAGAATTTTGTTGATGGAATTAAAGCGGTTATATTATATATTATTTATTATATTATTCCTTTAATAATCACATTAATCGTTGCTGCAGTATCTGGAGTATTTACTAATGGTTATGAAGCATTAACTTATATTGCTAATTCTTCTGTAGCTAATCAAACTGTTACAAGTTCTAGTGCAAATACTGGTGCAGCTATGATAAATAATTTTACTTCAGCTGTTCCTGCTAGTGTACAAGCTGGTTTAATTAATGGTATTATTATTACAGCTATAGTTGCTATAATCGTATTCCTATTATTTACTTTATTATTAAATATTGGTTTAGCTCGTATGGCTGAAACTGGTAGTTTATCTAAAGGTTTAGGATTAGGTACTGTATTTAAGAAAGTTGGATCTATTGGATGGGGAACTTATATTGTATGGTATATTCTTGTAATAATTGTAAGTATTATTATTGGAATTATTGGATCTTTAATTGGTGCGATTCCATATATTGGAATGATAATTTCAATGTTTATTATAAGTTCTTTTGCGTTCTTATTTAACTATCGAGCTATTGGTAATATTTACAAAGAAGAATAATAATTTAATTTTTTTTATTTTCTTCTTCTTTTTTTTAAACTTTTTTTTATTATTTAGGTGTTTTTTAAATGAGTGCTACAAGTATTATAAAAGAATCCTTAAAATATCCAAATTTTCATAGGAAGAATTGGGGGATTATGGGTGCTATTTTCTTAATTTTAGCAATATTGAATTTAATTAGTTATTATGTATCTGGTGCTTCTAATGTAGTTAGTGTAGTAAGTTTTTTATTTGATATATTTATTTTAGGATTTGGTATGAGTCTTATTGCAAGTACAATCCAAGGTGTGGATGATGTTCCAGAATTTAGCATAGTTGATAATTTTGTTGATGGTATTAAAGGAATGATCTTATATTTTGTTTATTCTATTATTCCATTTATACTCACTATTATTGTGGCGGTTTTAACTGGTTTGTTGTCTAATCTTTTTAAGGTTGCTATTGTTTTGAATAATTCAACTGCATTTCATGCTGCTGCATCAGCTACAACTTCTGATGAGGTTTTTAATCAATTATCTATTGCTTTTTCCGCAGTACCTGTTAATGTTCAAGCTGCTCTTATAAATAGTTTATTAATAACTATTTGTATTGCATTTGTTCTTTATTTAATAGTTTTATTATTTGCTAATATGGGTCTTGCTCGTATGGTTGAAACTGGTAGTTTAAAAGCTGGTTTAAGTATTGGGGCAATATTTAAAAAGATTAGTTCTATTGGATGGGGAACTTATATTAGTTGGTTTATTTTAACAATCCTTGTTACAATTCTATTAGGAATTATCAGTTATTTAATTAGTTTTATTCCAATACTAGGTATGCTTTTAAAAGCATTAATAATTACAAGTTTTGGATTCTTTTTTAACTATCGTACTATTGGATTAATTTATAATGAAGGGTAAGGAAAATAATTTTTCTTTAACTTTTTTTCTTCTTTTTTTAGTAAAATATATACTTTATAAAAAAATTAACTGTATATAATGAATTGTTTTATAATGATTCTATTAATTAAAAATTTAATAATGTTTATAACCTATGGGGTTTATTTTATGGAAATAAAAAAAGTACAAGATGAAAAAAAATTAACTGTATTGTTAGAAGGAAAATTAGATACAAATACTGCTCCAGAATTAGATGAAGAATTAAAAACTAGTTTAGATGGAATTGAAGATTTAATATTTGATTTTAACGATTTACAGTATATTAGTAGTTCTGGTCTTCGTGTTTTACTTGCAACACAAAAAACTATGAATAAACAGGGGGCAATGAAAATAATAAATGTTAATGATTTTATCATGGAAGTTTTTGATGCTACTGGTTTTATTGATGTTATGGATATAGAATAAAGTTGAAACTTTTGTGATGGTTTAAAAAAATGGAAAATGTAACTATTAATTCAGATTTACTTGAATTAGATAATATTTTTGATAAACTTGATTTTTTATTAAGTGAATATGATTACAATCCTAAATTAGTAATGCAATTAAAATTAGCAGTAGAAGAAATATTTACTAATATATGTAATTATGCTTATGATGATAAAGATGGTATGGTTGTATTAAGTTTAGAAACTAATCCAAGCCCTTTATCTATTACTATTAAATTTGAGGATCATGGTTCTTATTTCAATCCTCTTGATATTAGTAATCCTGATACTAATTTAACTGCTGAAGAACGGGAAATAGGTGGATTGGGTATTTTTCTTGTTAAAAAGAATGTGGATGAAATTCAATATGAAAATATTGATGGAAAGAATGTTTTAACAATTAAAAAACATTTAATTTAATTTTAAATTTTTAATTATATTATATCTTCATATTTAAGTTAAGCTACACTATTTTTAATAAAAAAGGGGGATTTTTAAACTCCCCTAATTAATTTTAAAATATATAATAATTTTGGGTGTTTGATTGTGAAAGGTTTAGTTTTAGTTGAGGATAATCTTGAAAAGTATAATAATGAAGGTAACAATCCTAGAGGGGTTCAATTTTTATTAGATGCTTTTAAAAAGAGCAATATAAGTTTAGAGTTTGTAAATTTTAAGAATATTCAAGTAATTGTTGATGACGAGTTTAAATTATATATTAATGATGAGAATAAGGATTGGCCTGATTTTGTTATTAGTATAATTGTTCCTGAACCTGATGATTATCATTTTTTGTCTGTTAAAAGGATGTTTGAATCTGCAGGTGTGAAAATTGTTAATTCTGTTGAAACTGGAATGACTGCAAAAGATAAACTTTATACTTTAATGCTTGTTAAATCATTAGTTCCTGAGATTAATATTCCAAAAACTATGCTTGTTGGATCATCTACTTCACCTGATTTGATAGAAGATTTAATTGGGTTTCCTTTAGTTTTAAAGGTTGCTGATGGTCATGGTGGAGAGGGTGTGAGTTTTATTGAGGATAAAGAGAATTTAGTTGAAATTTTAGATATGATTTTCTCTAGTGAAAAGAATCAGGAATCTTATATAGCTGAAGAGGCTATAATGGCTAGTATGGGACGGGACATTCGGGTTGTTGTTTCTGGTGGGGAAGTTTTATATACTTTTATTCGTCGAAATGATAATGATTTCCGCAGTAATCGCCATCAAGGAGGAGTGTTTGAGGATTATCAACCTCCAGAAAGTTTACAAGAGGAAGCTTTGAAGGTTGCAGGTGCTTTGGATTTGAATTATGGTAGTGTTGATTTCCTTTTTGGTGAAGATGAAAATGAATTTTATTTATGTGAAATTAATACTTTCCCTGGATTTTCTTATATTTTAAGTAAATTAGATGAGGGAGATGAGGACTTTTTATCAACTATTTATAAAGGCCCTAAAAGATTCTTTTTTTAGCTAAAACTTTATATGTTTTATTCATTAAATTAAAATTAATATAAAAAAATATTTTAATTATATATTTAGGTTTTTATTATGAATAGTAAATTAATTGATGCATTTTGGATTTTTATCCGTGGTTTATGTATGGGTTCGGCAGATATTGTTCCTGGAGTAAGTGGTGGAACAATAGCTTTAATTACAGGAATTTATGAAAGGCTTATTGGAGCAATAAGTAATATTAAATTTAGATGGATAAAACCATTAGTTCATGGGGATTTGCATGGTTTTTGGGCTAAGTTGAAAGAGGATTTTGATTTTGAATTGTTTATCCCATTGTTTTTAGGTATTGGTATAGCTTTCTTGTCACTTGCTAAGGTTATTAACTTCTGTTTGAATGTTTACACTGCTTATACTTTTGCATTCTTTTTAGGATTGATTGTGGCTTCTGCTTATATTTTGTTTACTGAATTGGATGAAGTTACAGTTAAAAGTTTCATTATTGCAGCAGTTTTTGCAATTTTAACCTTTATATTTGTGGGTTTAAATCCTATTGCAGCTAATCATAGTTTACCTATAATTTTTATTTCAGCGATTATAGCTATTTGTGCTATGATTTTGCCTGGTATTAGTGGATCATTCTTATTACTTTTACTTGGACAATATCAGTATATGCTTGGTTGTTTATCTAGTTTAAAGTTCACAGATATTTTCACATTTGTTGTTGGTGCTGCTATTGGTATTCTTGGTTTTAGTCGTGTGATTAAATGGTTACTTGCTAATTATCGGGCTGCTACTGTTAGTGCATTAATTGGAATAATGGTTGGAACTATTCGTTTACCTTATGTTAAGATGGCTACTAGTTTAGCTGGTGTTAATTTTATTGGTTTAATTGTTTTAATGGTTATTGGATTTGTATTGATTGTTGTTCTAGAAAAACAATTTAAAATGGTTTAAATTTTTTTCAATTTATTTTCCATTTTACTATTTTTTTATTTATTTTAGTTAAATTTAAATTATCTCTCTTTTATTATAATTGAATATTGTATATTTTTTTGTTATTAGTTTTAAATGGTTTTTAATATTTTCTTATTTTTTTTATAAAAAACTTTATATGTTAAAAGTGTGAATATGATAATTAATAATTTAATTCCATTACGGGGAGTTTAATATTTATGACAGTTATAAGTAAAAGTCACATTAACCAATTTGAAACTGTCCTTCATTATTTTGCAGATGCAAGTTTAGTTATAGGTATAACAATTTTAATTCCTATTATTATTGCTTTAATTTATAATGAGACTCGTTATATTATTCCTTTTTTAGCTGTTGGAATATCTATTATTATTTTTAGTATTATTTTAAGACATGTTTGTAAACCAAAAAGTAAAATGACTATTAAATTAAGTATGTTTTTAGTTATGTTTGTTTGGTTGTATATTGCTTTAATGGGATGTTTACCTTATTATTTTAGTGGGGAATTGTCATTTCTTAATTCTTATTTTGAAGCTATGAGTGGTTTTACTACTACTGGTTTTACTATGTTTAATGATTTTTACACTATACCTTATACTATTAATTTCTGGAGAGGTTTAACTCAATGGTTAGGTGGTTTAGGTATTATTTTTATGGTTTTAACTTTCCTTAAGAGTGATGGTAATGATGTGATACCATTATATAATGCGGAAGGTAGGGATGAACGTATTTTCCCTAGTATACGTCACACTACTAAGGTTATGCTTTATTTATATCTTGGATTCACTGTTTTAGGTGTTTTATTATTTGTTTTGGCTCGTATGCCTATTTTTGATAGTATTTTTTATACTTTCACTGCACTTTCTGGTGGGGGATTTGCAACTAGTGTTATAAGTATTTATGAGTATAATAGTTTCCCTATTGAACTTGTAGCTATGTTATTGATGATTTTAGGTGCTACAAACTTTAATCTTCATTATGTTGTTTTTAGAAAGCATAAGTGGAAAGAATATTTCCGTGATACTGAAACTAAAGTATTTTTATCTTGTGTTATTGTTTCAGTTTTACTTATTGGAACTGTTTTATCTGTGCATCATGTTTATGGATCTAATGTTTTACATAATTTCCGTTTTGCATTGTTTCAGGTTATTTCTGCTATAACTACTACTGGTTTGCAGACTAGTTTCCCTAAGGAATTACATAATGGGTATAATGCATTTGGTACTCTTATATTAACTGTATTAATGATTATTGGTGCAGGTACTGGATCTACTGGTGGAGGTATTAAATGGCAAAGAATAGGAATTATGGGTCATTCTATTCAAAATGAGGTTATTAGTTTATTAGAACCTTCTCGTGCTGTTGTTGTTAGTAAGTTCCATCATATGAAAGATGTTATTATTACTAATAAGGCTGTGAAGTATACATTATCTTTCATTACTCTTTATTTAATTGTGTTCTTTATTAGTGTAATGATTTTATTAGTGTTCTATAATGATTTATCTGCTGTTCTTTTTGAAGTAGCTTCTGCTATGGGTAATGTGGGTTTATCTGATGGTTTGGTTAATGCTTCTTCACCAGTTATTGTGAAATTAGTTTATATTGCTGATTTCTGGTTAGGACGTTTAGAAATTTGGCCTGTATTAATTGTGATTTATACTATATTTAGAAAAACTAAAAAGAGAATATAAAAATAAGATGGTAATGTTGAAATGTGGTGGTGAGGGGAATAATTTTTCTTTTTTTTTTTAGATGTATGAGTTAATGTTTACATTTAATTTTTCCCATGCTTCTTTACTTGTTTCTGGTAGTGTGGTTACAAGTTTTGCTAGTTTTTCTTGGTTTTTTTCGGAGTTTTCGTTTATTGCTGTTGGTTCTCCTTCTGTGTTGAAGTATATTAAGAGTTTGTCATCTACTTCTAATACTCCTTTTTTCTGAATTTGGATTTTTTCTAGTAGTACACCTATAAGGTTTACTTGATATGTTAGGTTTGCTTTTTCATCCTCATCAAATATTGTATATTCGATTGTTCTAAGCTGGTCTTTTTTGTATTGTTTGTATTTTAATTTAAGGTATATAAGAGCATTCTTATTGATTGGATAATAGTAATTTTCTAATTCTTTATAATCAAATCTTCTAAAAATTAAAATTCGTGGATCTTTAATATTTACTTTCTTAATCATACCTGGTTTTAAACCTTCACGTATTTCATTTATTTTTTCATCAAACATTTTCTTAAATTCCCCAAAAAATATTTTATAAAATTAATTATGTTATTTTTTGTTCTTTTCTATTTATTAATACATTACTAAAAAAGTTTTAATTTCTGAGAATTTATTAATATATTAATAAAAAAAATCTTTTAATTTCTACAATAAGAACTATTTTAATAATAATTTTTATATATTAAAAAAGATATAGTAAAGAACAATTGCTAAATAACAAACAATCAAAATTTATATTTTTTTTAATTATTAATTTAAAGGGAGAAACATAATTTACAGTGTGATTCAATGGTAAAATTAACATTAGTCGACCAAGATGCAAATGAAATCAACCATTCTGTTTTTCAAAAAGATGCATTTTACATGGCATCAGAATATATTAACGAGGATTATGATAAAGCAACTGTCGATGGTCAAACAAGAAATTTAATCAACAGTATGGATTATAATATAGATGTACTAATTCCATGGAACAATGGGGAAGATTTCATAATAACAAAACCAAATGCTTTAGCAGAGCTTCTCCTAAAATATGGTGGTTTAGACGACCCTCTTTCATTAGAAGGAAGATTATTCCATAAAGTATTACCCAAACTCGGAGAATTAGCATATCCTGAAATATTCCGTCAAGTATTAGCTGCAGGAACATTTTACCACTGCAGACTATTAGAATTTTTCAAAAAAGATGTAATTGAATCTTACGATCAAGTAGTTGTTCCATATAATGGAAATATATTACTATTAACAAAAAGAGAAACTGAATTCGATTTAGTGTTTCAACAAGAGGAACATAACCTCTTTGAAACAGCACCTTCTCCAATGGCAATTATATACCAAGGTAAATTCGTAAGAACCAATTCCAAATTCTTATCATTAGTATCTGATTTCCAAGATAGAAACATAGAATTATCAGATTTAAATGTAGAATACTTCTTTACAAATAAAAACTTTGAATTTGAAGGAGAAAAAACAACTCAAGCTTTACAAACATTTATTCAAATCCAAGACCGTGATGTATATAGTCATGTGTGGACTTTAAAACGTAGATTTACTAATGGTACTTATAAATGGTTAAGAGTACAAGGTATTCCTGTAAACTATAGAAATAAGCCTGCTGTGCAAGTGGTTTGTGAAGATATAACTGAAAGAAAACTTGCCGAAGAACGAGCATTTATTTTAGAAGAAGATCTTCAAGTTGTAGCAGATGACGGTTTAGTTGCAGTTATGCATTGGGATCCAATTAATGGTTTCCGTTATACTGATGAAATTTATAATATTATTGAAGAACGTCCTGAAGATGTTGAACCTGGTAGTGATCTTATAATTTCTAACCTTTATGGTGAGATTGAAGAGCAAATGCGGGTTAGACGTTTAATTCAAAAGACTATTGATGAAAAGTCTAGTTTTAGTACTCAAATTGATTTACAAACTAAGGTGGGGATTAAAAATATAACTTTCAGTGTTCATTGTTATGGTCCTGAAGTTAATGGAGTTCCTTATTCAACTGGTTTTATTCAAGATATTACTGATGTGGTTCAATTACGTAGAAGTTATGAGGATCTTGAGATTAGTCTTGAGGATAAGAATGTTATTCTTAGGGAATTATATCAAAGATTTAAAAATAATCTTCAAATCATTTTAAGCTTTTTAAGTTTGGATATGCGGTTTAATCCTGATAATCCTGATAAGGTTGTTGAGTCTACTCGTGATAGAATTAACAGTATGGTTTTAATTAATGAGAGTATGTATCATTCTTCAGATCTTGTTCATGTAAATATGGCGCATTATCTTGAATCTGAAGTTATTAGTTTATTATCTGGTCATCGTGCGGGTCATGTTCGTCCTATGGTTGATGTGGATGCTCCTGAATTTACTATGGAGGAGACTATTCCTGTTGGTTTGCTTGTTAGTGAGTTTTTACTTAATAGTATTGAGCATGCTTGGGATGAGGGTGATAGTGGTACTTTCCTTGTTTCACTTAAGACTGTTGGTGAGCATGTGACTTTAATTGTTGCTGATAATGGTAAGGGTTTACCTAAGGATTTCGATATTGATAGTGCTTTCAGTTTAGGTTTCACTATTATTAGTAGTCTTGTTGATCAATTGGAGGGTACTATTGTTCGTTTGGATCAAATGGGTACTGCTTTCCAAGTTGATTTTGAGAGATTTGAGAATAGTAAGGATCTTAGTTAGATTCTTTTTTTTCATTTTTTTTTAAACATTTTTTTAATACTTTTTTACTTTTTTTTATTATTTATTTTTTTTATAAATTATTAAATAATATTAATATTATAATTTTAAACATACGATATGAAAACCATATCATATTAAAACTTTTTTAATTTATGGAGGAATAAAAACTGAAATACAAACTTATAATGGTTTTAACCTTAATATTATTGGTTTCATTATCAATATCAACAGCATTTGCAAATGATAATGTAACCAATGACAATTTAACAAATTTAAACCAAAATTCAAATAATATTAATATACAATCAACTAATACATTAAGTGAAAATTCAAACACTTCATCTTCAATATATGTATCAACAAATGGTAGTGACACAACAGGAGATGGAGGAATAAACAACCCATATAACAGTATATCTTATGCAGTAAACAAATCAACATCTGGAAGCACAATATACTTATCAAGTTGGGAATATTCTGGATCTAATAACAGTTGCATTTATATAAATAAAAAATTAACAATATCTGCACAAAATTCTAACACTTCAACTATTATAAATGGTGCAGGTTTTGATGATAGTATTTTCACAGTCAATAAAACTGGAAAATTAACTTTAACAGGATTAACATTAATCAATGGTAAAAGTGATGAAGGAGGAGCTATTAAATCCTATAGTGGAAGTGTTATAAACATTGACAATTGTACTTTCATGAATAATCAAGCATCTCGTGGTGGATTCATGTATAATCTTGGAACATTAACTTTAACTAATTCTTATATTATCAACAATACTGCAGAAGAATTAGGTGGAGGCATTAAAAATTGGGGTGTTGCATCATTATCTGGTGATGTTTTCATTGGTAATTTAGCTAAATATTCTGGTGGAGCAATCTACAACTTCTATTTCCCAATTACTATAAATAATTGTTCATTTTACAATAACTCTGCATATTATGTTGGAGGAAGCTTACACAATGTAGGAACATTAATTTTAACAAACAGTTTAATTAATGGTAGTAAATCATTAAGAAGTGATGGTGGAGCAATCTGTAATGATATTTATGGTGATGATACTGGAAATTGCTGTATAACTAATACTGTAATTGTTAATTCTACTGCTTTAAAAAATGGTGGGGCTATTTTTAATAATGAAGTTCAAAGATTAAATTTAACAAATTCTAGTATAATTAGTTGCAGTGCTAAAAATGGTGGTGCAATTTACAATATTGCAGATTTATTACTCGTAAACAATACAATGAAAGATTGCAGTGCTAATAATGATGGAGATTATATTTATAATCTAGGAAATATTGGAACAAGTGTTTTAACTTTTAATGCTAATCCAAATAAAACTAAAATTGGTAAGGATGTTAATTTAACAGTTAAAGTAACTGATGATAATGGAAACACAATTACAGGTGAAAACTTAACATTCACAATAAATGGGGATGAATTAGATACAAGAAACATTACTGAAGGAATAGCTAAAATTAATTATTCCACAAAATCTTTAGGAGAATATACTATTAGTGGTGTTTATTCTGGATCTAATAGTACTAATTTCAAATCTTTAACTAATAATGGTGTTTTAAATGTTGTAAATGATACATTAATTAGCACTGAATTATTCTCATCTGATTTAACTCTTTATTATGGTTCTAAAACTAATTATACTGTAAGTTTAACTACAAGTGATGGGTTTGATTTAGTTGGTGAAAAGATATGTTTAAATCTTACTCGTTTAAGTAATGGTCTTAGTAAGGTTTATTGGGTTACAACAGATACTAATGGTTTAGCTAATCTTGAAATAAATCTTGGTGTTGGTGAATATTCTGTTTATGCATTTTATCCTGGAAAATCTAATTATACTAACTCTAGTCTTACAACTAGTTTAAATGTGCTTAGTTTTGGATTAAATAGTACATTTTTAAGTGTTAATTTGTTTAATCGTACTGTTGGTGCTGGTGATAATTTTACTGGTGTTTTAACTGATAATAATGGTAATGTGATTGTTGGACAGCATATTGCATTGAATCTTACTCGTTTAAGTAATGGTTTGAGTAAGGTTTATTGGGTTACTACTGATACTAATGGTGAGTTTCAGTTAGCTATTAATCTTGGTGTTGGAAATTATTCTGCATTATGTAATTATTATGGTAATAGTAAGTATGCTTCTAGTTCTAATTTTACTAGTATTATTGTAAACAATCCATTGCCTATGTTTAGTGTTTTAGGTGCTAGTAAAGATTTAGTTATTAATTCTAGTGATAGTATTCAGGATGCTATTAATAATGCTATTGAAGGTAGTACAATATTTTTAAGTAGTGGTGTTTATAATCAATCTGGAATTGTTGTTAATAAAAGTTTGAGTTTTGTTGGTTTAGATAATGTTACTATTAATGCAAATCGGAATGGTAGTTGTTTCATTATTTATGATAATTATGAGGTTTTGTTTTCTAATTTAACTTTTATTAATGGTTTTAATGATTATGGTGGTGCTATTGATAATTTTAAGGGGATTATAACTATTTGTGATTGTATTTTTATTAATAATAGTGCTGAGAATAATGGTGGTGCTGTTGCTAATCTTGGAACAGTGAATATTGATTGTTGTATTTTTGTTAATAATAGTGTTGAGAATAATGGTGGTGCTGTAAACACTTATACTGGTCGTAATACTATTTTGAATAGTATTTTTGTTAATAATACTGCTAAAAATGATGGTGGTGCTGTTGCTAATGGAAATTTAAGTAAGAGTTATATTGGAGGTTGTTATTTCTTAAATAATTATGCTCATGCTTGGGGTGGTGCTGTTTATTCTTGGTTAACTAATGTTACAGTTTCTGACAATAGTTTCTATAATAATAGTGCTGGTGATTCTGGTGGTGCTTTAATCACTTATGGTGTAAGTAAAATTTTTAATAATAGTTTTGTTAATAATTATGCTCGTATGGGTGGAGCTATAAGTGTTGATGAGGTTTATAGTTTCTTTTTAACTGGTGTTACTTGTAATTATAATTATTTTGTGAATAATTCTGATTCTTATCGTGGTACTGATGTTAATATTGTTAAAGCTTCCTTATCTTCTAATTTTGATGATAATTGGTGGGGGGTTAATAATCCTTTAAACAGTACAGTTTATCCTATCAGTTTCTCAAGTCGTTGTTGGGATCCTGGTAATTATATTGCTAATATTACTAGTTGGTTAAATATGGAAACAAGTGTAAATGGCAGTACTTTAACTGTTAATATGGTTTCAAGTAGTGGGAATAATAAAACAACTAATATTCCACTTTTTACTAATGTTAAATATGGGGATAATAGTGTTTCTGATTATTTAACTAATGGTACTTATTCTTTTAATTTAAATATTTCAAGTCCTGTGAATGTTACAACTGTTATTGATTATCAGAGTATTACAAATACTGTTAATCCTGTTTTAGCTACTAATTTGACTGGGGATAATTATATATTCATTTATGGGGTAAGTGGTAATTATACAGTGAAACTTACTGATATTAATGGTAATCCTATTGAGGGTAAACATTTAAGTTTGAATTTAACTCGTTTGAGTAATGGTTTGAGTAAGGTTTATTGGGTTACAACAGATACTGATGGTATTGGAAGTCTTCCAATTAACCTCGGATTAGGAAATTATAATGTAGAAGCTGTTTATTCTGGGGATTCAGGTTATTTGGCTAGTATGGTTAATTATAATATTATTGTTGTTAATTCTTTTGTTAATACTACTCCTACTATTTTGGCTGCTTTTAATTTTAATCAGTCTTTTGGTGCTGGTGATAATTTCACTGGTAAGTTAGTTGATGTTTATGGTGCTCCTGTTGTTGGTCAACATATTGCATTGAATTTGACTCGTTTGAGTAATGGTTTGAGTAAGGTTTATTGGGTTACTACTGATACTAATGGTGAGTTTCAGTTAGCTATTAATCTTGGTATTGGGGATTATGCTGCTAATTGTAGTTTTGCTGGTACTAGTGTTTTTGGTTCTAGTAGTGATACTGTTTCTATTGTTGTTTATTAGTTTTAATCTTTTTTTCTTTATTTTTTTTTAAAAAATTATTAATACTTTTATAATGTTTTTTATTATTTTAACTAAATTTTTATACATTTACAGACTAAAATTAATAATGTATATTTAAAAAAATAATGACAATTTTTTTATTTTTATGAATATATCGTTTTAAATAAAACTTAATGGAGGTAAATAAAATTATGTCTAAAAAACTATACTCATTAGTTCTAATAGCACTACTCGCATTCGCAATATGTATCACCCTAGATACAACATTTGCAGCAGATGCAAGTACAGTTACAGACTCTAATAGTACTAGTACCGACATTAGCATATCAGACTCTAGCGTTTCTGATGCAGCAACAACCACACTTGCCACAACACAAGCAAACACAGATTCATCAAATACCACAGATGTATCAACAGCTAATTTAGCAAGCACTGCATTAACCGCAACAAGTTCAGCAGTATATGTAAGTCCAACTGGTAGTGATACAAGTGGAACAGGAACATCCTCAAACCCATATCAAACCATAAGTAAAGCAATAAGCTCTACATCAAATGAAGGAACAATATACTTATACAATGGAACTTACTCAGGAACCGGAAATACTGGTATAACAATCGATAGTAAAAATTTAACCATTACTGCAATGGATAACACAGTAGATACAATCATTGATGGTAGTGGTACCAACCGTTTATTCACCATAACAGGTACTTCCACACTCACATTCTCAGGAATTACCCTACAAAATGCATTAGGTGATTACGGTGCAGCAATCTATATACACGACAACATGCATGTTCAAATTGTTAATATAATAAACTGTACCCTAAAAAACAATATTGCAACTATATCTGGTGGAGCAATAGCAATTAATGGTAGTGGATTGAATACATCAAACTATTCTAAATTCATTATAGAAAACAGTACCTTAACAGGTAACACAGCATACAGTAATGGTGGAGCAGCATATGTAATCCGAGGAGGATTAAGTGTAAGACACACCAATGTAACCAACAACAAAGCATCAACCTCTACTGGTTATGGTGGAGCAATCTACAACCTTTGGTGGACTTGGGCTTACGGTGCAAACTTTGCAAACAACACTGCATTCGATGGTGGAGCTGTAGCAAGTAATAATGGTGGACGTTTCTACACCTACTACAACCGTGGAGAAAACACTGTATTCACAAATAATTTAGCAACTGGAAGTGGAGGAGCAATCTACTTAACAGGTAATACAGCTTCACGCAGTACTTCCTTAATAAACAATACATTATTCTACAACAACTCCGCAAAATATGGTGGAGCAATTGCACTTGTAGCAACTAATGGAACAATGACTGTAATTAACTCAACTTATGCATATAACACAGCAACCACAATGGGTGGAGCTATCTATGTTGGAGCATCCGTTACAGGAGGAATAGCAACTTCTTACTGTGCATTATACGGTAACAACGCACCTTCAGGAAAAAGTATGTATAAAGCTGGTGGAACCTGTACTGCTGATTACAACTGGTGGGGAAACAACACAAACCCATACTCAAGTGGAGATATTAACTTCGAACCAGCAAATTGGGTAATAATGGACATGACTACAAAAGATAATGGAGATACTGTAAGTATAACTGCAAACTTAAACAAATACACAGACGGTACAAAAAAACTTGCTTTATCCGAATACATTCCATTTAACGATGTAACATTCTCAACAACAGCTGGATCTATTAACCCAACTTCTGCAACACTTGTAAACGGAACATACACTGCAACCTACTACAAAGCTAGTAAAGATGCAACAGTTACTGCAACTATAGGAGCACAAACTATGAGCACTACAATAACAGGTACTAATGTAAATTTAACCGTAAATGGTGTATCTGGTAAAGTAGGGGAAAGTAAAAATGTTACTGGTACTGTAACAGACAGTAATGGTAATAAATTAACTAATGGTAATGTAACTCTTAGTGTTAGTGGAACAAACATTTCCACAGTAAATGTCACTAATGGAACATACACAATACCTATTATTCTAAGTGGTGCAGGACAATACACATTCTATGTAACCTACAATGGATATGGAAGTTATATTAAAACCACAACTGCTGGAACAATCACTATAACAGCAATAGGCACAAAATTAACCATTGAAAATGTTCAAGGTTCTCTTGGAGATGTTGTAGCATTAAATGTTTATGTTATAGATGATAATGGTAAACCTGCAAACGGAACCGCAAAAGTACACATATACGACCAAGATACAATAGTACCAGTTTACAATGGTGTTGGAACAGCTCAATATACTATTATTGAACCTGTCGGAACCTATAATATGGCAGCAACATTCACCAACGATACATATTATGAATCATCAACTGGATCTGCACTTCTTGTTGTAACTAAACAAAAAGTAAACATTACAATTCCAGATGTAAATGGTGAAAGAAACGAAAATGTAAGTATGGTAATTAATGTAACAAACCGTTACGGAAACCCTGTAACTGGTAATATAATTGTTAACTTTAATGGTGAAAACACCACATTAAATCTTGTAAATGGTAAAGCAACTTATACCACAACCTTACCTAATGAAGAAGGAAACTTTAACTTAACAGTAACCTATCCAGAACAAGGTAATTATAGTGAATCTAAAGCAGTAATGACTGTTGGTGTTGGAACAACAACCACAATCTTAACTGGTGATGATTTAGTAGTTGTTTATGGTAATCCACAAAATTACACAGTTCAACTACACGATTTAAATGGAGCTATCATTACAGGTAGAACTATTAGTTTCACATTAACTGAAGCAAGTACTGGTAGAGTTGAAAAATACAC
>Ga0116193_1001772_pt1 | contig 17313 bp, 18 predicted proteins | sample AD_UKC115_MetaG_FD_89892 | JGI IMG/M metagenome (GOLD analysis project Ga0116193, IMG submission 89892) | Active sludge microbial communities of municipal wastewater-treating anaerobic digesters from Hong Kong - AD_UKC115_MetaG | ecosystem: Engineered > Bioreactor > Anaerobic > Digestate... | reverse complement strand
TAATTGATTATTAAACGCGGCAAGCCGCGAATGATGATATTAGGCAGTTAAACCGGGCTTGCGGCTGTCCTGAATTTTTGGTGTAGAATTCTGGCGCCCTTGGGCGTGAGAACTGTCTGAGGCAAAATAGTGCCAGCGGCACTATTTTGGTGAGTTTTCGAAATCATCACTCTTTGCCTGCCAGCGAGCGTAGCTCACTGCGCTGCAAAGAGAGACCTAGTAGCGAGCCATGAATTCAAAGTAAAAATATCAAGACAGTCGCACCGCCCGAGAATCTCTTTGGTTCTTTCTCTGCCGATACGAGAAAGAACGACTTTTGCTTCTTTTGGTCTCAAAAGAAGACTAGTGCTTCGCAATCACATCCCGATAAATTTGCTCAAACCGATCAAGCGTATAGGCAATATCATGCTTTTTAGCAATTTCAAGACTAGCAGCAGCATACTGCGCCCGCAGTTTATCATCATGCAAAATCTCATCAAGCGCAGTTGCTATGCCGTCTACATCATCCTTTTCGCAGAGCACACCGTTTTGACCATTTTGGCATAGCTCACCAAGCGCTCCAGCGTCTACAGCTACTACAGGCTTACCGCTAGCCATAGCTTCGAGCGTGGCAATACTCTGCAACTCAGCGGGTGAGGGCATAGCAAACACATCGCCAACCTTGTGCAGGGCAATAATCTCGTCGTCGCTCACGCGGCCAGTAAAGGTAGTCTGGTGGTCAATCCCCAGCTCGTGCGCTAGGTTTTTCTGCCGCTCTATGTCGGTACCATCGCCCACAATCAGCAAATGTGTTCCACTTGTGGCAATTTTGGCATAGGCCTCGAGCAGCACACCTAAGTGCTTTTCGGCATCGATGCGCCCAATATACGTCACAATCTTTTTATTCTTCGGAATCCCAAACTTTTCATATAGCTCAGCAGGCGCATCGCCAGGAGTAAATCGGCTCAGATCTATACCATTGCTCACGGCTTCTACCGGCACTTTTACTTTGTCTTCACCAAACATATGTATGGCAGATTCGGTCGGTAGTGTAATGTAGTCAACTTTACCGTGGAATCGCGCACCGTATTCGATCATGGCGTATTGAATCGGCCTGCTCACAGGAGCAAGAAGCCGTAGATTGTCCATGAGGTTTTCAGGCATTGCATGATTGGTCGCCACTAGTGGTATGTCGTATTTTAAGGCGTAGGTACGTGCCGCGTAGCCAATAAACAGCGCCATTTGTATGTGCACCACGTCGGGTTCAAATTTTTTAATAATGCTACGCACTTCCATCTGCGGAGTAGGTGAGATCTTGAAGTTCTGGTAGAAAGGAAACGGCACCGAGCGCACGCGTTTGATCAAATAATTGCCGTCGTATTCTTCGTAGCTACGGCCCGTCTGGCTAGGGGCAATGACCAGCACTTCGTGGCCACGATCACTAAGACCTTTGGCCAAGTTGCGGCTAAACGTCGCGACGCCATTGATCGTCGGCCAGTGCAGGTCTGCGGCGATGAGGATTTTCATAGGTTAGATTGATTATAGCATGTGCTATACTGAACCCTAATTAACGGAGAAGGTCGTGGTAGCAGAACGCGCAACATTGACGGGTGGTTTGGAGTTCATGAATATACTTCAAAGCGCAGTAGAAGCTGATAGCCAAGCACGAGAAGAAGCTGCTGAATTAAGAAGGCGTGCCGAAAGACGGCGCAAGGAAGGCCATGAGCAACTCCAGCTATCCATTCATACGGCAACAGAAAGACTGATAGATCTCCAACAGGCAGGTAAGCTCACTCATGAAGAAGCCATCGTAGGCGTCTTCTGCGTCAATAAATACTTGTCTGATGCTACTACAGATGCGGAGCAAAGCCTCAGGCTGCTGAGCGCCATAGAGCCAGAAGCGCCAGTAGTCAGCTTTTACGGTGATGCGGCGCTTACCCATATCGTTGACCCAGAGGGTGTTCACGTAGCCATATCCACTCCCTACGGAGTCGGTGGCCAACTACAGGCAACCCTTGAGTTTCAGGCACATGAAATCACTACTACAGAAGATGCAGCCGTCACGAGGCATGACACACCCACACCCTTCAAACTTAGTCTCTTAAACGAGCATAGTCATCTGAACATTGGTGTTACTGCCATTCAAGAGCTTCTCAACGACGAACCGGTTGAAAATCCAAACTATACTTGCGGTGGTAAGAATAGTTTGAATGGGGATCGGGTTCGGCAGCTTTCAGCAGCAGCTTCGCGGCTAATAGCAGTTGGTTATACACTTGATGTAGCTCGTATAGACACCACTCTCGCAACAATCACTGGGCGTGAAGCTAAACGTCAAGCATATCAAGAACAAGCCAGCAGAAACAACAGTGGCGTGTCGTCACGAGGAAAATATATACGCAAGCATACAAGGCTCCTTGCCTGATACATAAGCACTCATAGCCCACAAACTGCTACAATAGAATCAATGAAGCTCCTCTTTGACGCGCGCTATATTCGTACCGATTTTCACGACGGCATTAGTCGGTACACTACCGAGCTCGGTAATGCTTTGGCGCGGCAGGTGCCAGTGACGTTTATCATCAGCGACCGTGCACAGCTGAAGTTTTTGCCCCCAGGTGCCGAGTACGTCGAGCTGCATGCACCAACGTCTATAAGAGAACCGCTCTCGGCGCTTTGGCTCAACAAATTCCATCCAGACGTCGTGGTGTCGACACTACAAACCATAGGTTCTGTAGGGCGCAAATTCAAAATGGTGCTCAACCAGCAAGACATGACGTACTACAAACATGCCAGCCCACCACCACAGTTCAGCGCTGCCGTACGTGCCACGTGGTGGCTGTACCACGCCACCTACATGCCTGGCCGCCTAGTACTCCGTGGGGCAGACCTTGTGGCAACGGTCAGCGAGACCAGCAAGCAAGAGATTTCGGCAGCAAACCTCACCAACAAACCAATCGTCGTAGTGCCAAATGCCGCGCGAGACCTATCTGAACTGCTACCGAGTGCACCGTATGTACTGAATAAGCCAAAAAACCTGGTATACATGGGGGCATTTATACCGTACAAAAATGCCGAGACGCTGATTGAGGCGCTAGAGTGGCTACCCGGCAAAACATTGCACCTGCTAAGCCGTATCAAACCAGCTAGAAAAGCCGAGCTACAAAAACTCGTGCCCAAAGGTGCCAAGGTGGTGTTTCATGGCGGCGTGAGTGACGAAGAGTACGCCAAGCTACTGGCCGACAATGCAATCATGGTAAGTGCCAGTAAGTCCGAAGGTTTTGGCTTGCCACTTGTAGAAGCGCAAAAACTCGGCGTGGCGTGCGTGGTGAGCGACATAGAAGTATTTCACGAAGTAGGTGGCAATGCGGCGCTCTACGCAGACCCCGACGACCCGCAGCAATTTGCCGCCCGCATAGCTTCGCTCGACGACAAACAGCTCCGCGACGACCTGATAGAAAAAGGTAAAAAACAAGCCGCCAAATACAGCTGGGACAACTCTGCCGCCACACTGCTCGAAGCGATACATAAGCTCTAAAAGTACGAATCCCCCGGCTTTCGCCGGGGGAACCGCACACTGCTTGTACTACTTGAACTACGCCGCGATCGCCTCTTGAAGTGTGGCGACGTTGTCGTCGTAGTTCTCCGTGAAACCCCCGTGAGTGCCGACAATGTCGAGCACACGGAGGCCGGGGACTCCCTCGAGATAGATGTTGGACGCCAGCGGTTGCACCACGGTGTCGTTCTTCTCGAGATACCGGATATACACCACCGGCACACCGTCGAAGGCTCCCTGCGGAAATACTTCCTTGCCGGCCGCGATCATGTCTGCCGTCTCGCTGTAGAACATCGAGAACTTGTGGCCGCTCAGGTTGCGCTTCGCCGACTGCTTCACCCACTTGAAGTACTCGTCGGCCGACATATCAGTGCGACCGAGGAGCATCTGCAGGTTCTTGCTGCTGGGCACGGTGACGTTCTCCCGCTTCGGGAGCATCATCGTGAGCAACTTTACAACCGGCTTGTACACAACGTTCGTGGACGCACCGGCCGTGAATCTGAAAAGCCCCACAATGATCTTCGGCACCGTCTTCATGGTCGACACCCCATACGGGGCGTCGTGCAGGATGACGCGCGAAAACTTCTTGCCGATGCCCTTGAGCCACAGGTTCACGTAGAGGGCATGCTGGCCACCATGGCTGATGCCATTGTAGACGACCTCGTCGTACTCGGTCAGAAGCCTCTCGGCGAACTCGGCAATCCACTTGGCAGACCGTTCCCGGTCATAGCGCAGACCGCCGTACTCGATCGGGTAGATGTCGTAGTCCCGTTCGATCACGGGGAACATCGGCTCGAACTGATTACGTCGCGCAAAGATTCCGGGGTCGATCAAGTAGGCCTTGCGAGCCCGCTTGTCGAGCGTGATCCGCGAGGTCTTGCGCTGGTACATGGGGCAGTAGCTGTCGCGCTGAACCTCGCTGTACTGCCAAGCAGCCGACGAACGCGTGGCCTGAAAGACCACAACCTCGGACTTTATGACAGCACTGTTCGGGTCATTCGCGACCAGCACTGCGTCGACCACGAATGGCACGACAACAATCATGGCAATCACGATGATTGCCGTAACCAAAAGCACCCACACAGTCATCACCCCTCTCAGGGATAGTAGTTACATTAAGGTGCGGTTTATCTAAGCGTATAGGACGCTTATGTTCATAATTGTATCATAAATTCAATAAAAATGCAATACCTGCCAGAGGTAACTACGCGCTAATCGTCGTCCCAATTGGCTCGCCAGCAATCGCACGGGCGATGTTGCCTTCTTGCAGTAGCTCAAACACGACTATCGACTGATCGTGGTCATGAGCAAGGGCAATTGCCGCTTTGTCCATCACCTTGATGCCTGGCCGCTCCACCGCCTCTTGCAGCGTCAGGGCATCGTAACGAACCGCATCGGGGCTGGTGGCTGGATCTCTGTCGTATACACCGTCCACCTTTGTCGCCTTCAGGATCACATCGCATTCAAGTTCAAGCGCTAAGCTTACTGCCGCCGTGTCGGTAGTGAGGTAGGGGCGACCAATGCCTCCGGCTACTATCACCACGCGCTTTTTGTCGAGGTGACTTAGCGCACGCCTATGGGTAAACTGATCAGCTACTTGATCGGCCTTAACGTTCGTAAGCGCACGCGCAGGTACGCCATGCGTGTTTAGTACATCGGCAAGTGCCAAGGCATTCATAATCGTCGCCAACATACCAATATTATCGGCCGTCACGCGCTGCACGCCTCCGCCCACTAGCTGTGCTCCACGGGCATAGTTACCGCCACCGATCATCAGCACAATTTCGGCCGAGTCGACTTTTTGCAGCTCCCCAGCAATCCATGCCGCCCGTTCGGCGTCGAATCCACCGTCAAATTTACCCTGTAGTTGTTCCCCTGAAAGTTTGAGTAGTACACGTTTATACATTGCCATTTAGTATAGCAAACAGCTCGCGGTGATAAAATGTACTAAGTGACTCAACACCTACTACACAGCACTGTTTCGGGGCAGGGCAAGACGATTGTCATGCTGCATGGCTATTTGTCGTCTGGGCAGTATTTCAAACATATCCGCAAGGAACTCGAGCAAGACTACCAGGTCATCACGCTTGATCTGCTGGGCTTTGGCCGTTCGCCAAAACCAAAGGTAGCCTACACCTACAACGACCATATTGCTGCGATTCACCACACACTAGCGGCGCTAAACGTTCACGAGCCATTTGTATTGCTTGGCCACTCTATGGGCGCGCTCATCGCACTACGCTATGCCACACAGTATGGCGATAGTATTCGCAAGTTGCTCCTCTTTAATCCGCCGCTCTTTACCGACCGCTCGCAAATGATCACCGAGCATAAGGCAACTGGCCGCCGTTACCGTGTTTTGCTGTATTCGCGTGGGCGGCACATATATTGGCTTACGCTGCGGCTCCTACCACGAAACAAGTCCAAGCGCCGAGCAGCCATCAGTTTTAGCGACATCATCAGTATGTCGCCCGCTGCTCGTGAAGGCTCGTACAAACACGTGCTCGGTGGAGCAACCGTGTTTGCTGATCTGCGCAAAACCACCATGCCAACACTGCTCGTAAACGGTCGTTATGACCGTGCTGTTTATCTGGAAAACATGCAAGGTGTATCGCTCCCGTCGAATGTGAAGGTCAAAACCATAGAATCAGGCCACCACCCACTCGTACGCAATGTCGAGCTAGGCCAAGCGCTTATACGGTCATATCTGTTAAAATAGGTGATCATGGCCAAGCCTAAAAAGAAATCTGTCAAGCAAGCACCGTCCGCCGTCATCAACCGCCGAGCACGGTTTGATTATGAGTTAGGTGATGAGCTGACAGTAGGCCTAAGCCTAAGTGGCCCCGAAGTCCGTGCCGCACGCGATGGTCACATACAGCTCAAAGGCTCATTTGTGACCGTGCGAGCAGACGAGCTATGGCTCAACAACGCTAGTTTTAGTTTGCAACTCAACAAGCGCGGTGAACCTGGGGCACGCACAATCGACACTGAACCGCGCAAACTACTAGCGCATCGCAAACAGATCGATCAACTGCAAGTTCGCAAAAAAGAAGGTTTGACTATCGTGCCTACACGGCTGCTCACAAAAGGCCGCTATATCAAACTGGTGATAGCACTGGGCAAAGGTAAGAAAACGTATGATAAACGAGAAACACTGAAGCGCCGCGACCAAGAGCGCGAAGCTCTTCGCATGATAAAAAACAATTCGTAGAAGCAGTTCTAGAGTATGCCCAGAAATGAACAATGGCGTTCGGCTGCGCCACCAAGTGGTGCAGCCGAACGCCAAACGTCCTGAGAGCTATCCGGCCGTAGCCGAGACCCCCTGCGCCAGGGCGACCCTCAACCGGCTCGGGTGAGGACCACCGGGCCACTGCGCGAGCAGGGCCTGACCGTCAACGAGCGGTATGCGCAGTACGCCACCGCCCTCGAAGTAAGCGGGTCGATCCTTGTTGTGCGACTCGATGAACACCTTGCTTGTTGTACCGTCGGCGGACTCCAGAGTGAGATCGCTGTTCTTGCGCCGGAAGCTTGGAACAAAATCGATCGGCCGTCGCTCAATCCCACGAACGATATCCGCGATCTTATTGATGCAAGTGCGGCTATTGATAGTGAAACCAGACAAGTTTCTACCTCTCTTTTGCGGTGTACAGGACTATTCGCGCTTAGTACTCTCACGAACAAATATCATTTTATAATATCTATGAGATAAGTCAAGTTTTCCAAATGTTATACTAAAATATATGAAACTCTACTCGTGGAACGTCAACGGCATCCGCGCCGTCATAAACAAAGGTGAATTTAAAAAGTTTATCGACACGTACCAACCAGACGTACTGTGCCTACAGGAAACCAAGGCCCAGCCAGGGCAGGCCGAGATTGACTTGCCAGACTACGAAGAATACTGGAACAGCGCCGAGCGCAAGGGCTACAGTGGCACAGCGATTTTTACCAAAGTGAAGCCAAAGCAAGTGATCAATGGCTTTGTAGACGGCATTTCCGAAAAACATGGTCTTACACACGACAGCTACGGCGACCCGCAGGCCGAGGGCAGGGTGATCAGCGCAGAATTCGACGATTTCTGGGTAGTCACAGTGTATACGCCCAATAGTAAGCGTGATTTGTCGCGACTGAGCCTGCGCGAAACCCAGTGGGATCCCGCGTTTTTAGAGCACGTCAAAGAGCTCGAAAAGACCAAACCGGTGTTGTTTTGCGGCGACCTCAATGTTGCTCACACCGAAATCGATCTTGCACGGCCAAAAGACAACCTGAAAAATGCCGGGTTTACTGAGCAAGAGCGCAGCGGCATGGACAACATCATTACCGCAGGGTTTACCGATACTTTTCGTGCCGAGAACCCAGACAAAACCGATGCCTACACCTGGTGGACAGCCTGGGGTGGAGCACGGGCAAAGAACGTCGGCTGGCGCATTGACTACTGGCTCGCAAGCCCCGACATTGCAAAAAAAGTCACAAATGCACAAATTCACGCCGAGCAAATGGGTTCCGACCACTGTCCGGTGAGTATTGAAATTATATAAGTTTTCTGTTATAATTATATTCGTACACCCCTGTTAAAACCAGCACTACGACGGAAGGTTTTACCGTGTCATCTGATGATGCAAAGGTGCATAATCGCCATCAAATGATGGTCGGAGTCGTACTGTGCGGCTTCATATACATAGTGATCGGCCTGCAGCTCGCGTACTACTCCCATCAGTTCCACAGTACCCCAGGCGTGTGGGCAAGTGGTTTTTTCGCTCTGTGGGGTGCGCTAACCATTGTGCAGGGCGTCATTCAGCCGTAAAACTACGACTGCGACGCATCTACACCCCGCCCAAATCGCGCGAAGAGCTCGCCCGATCTGGGCGGCTTTTCGCTTTATCATAAACAAGCAATCGCGTGGCAACTACCACTGGCGACTATCACTTCTAGCGGTGAGTGCCAGTGGCGCCGATGCTAGCCAGTCAATAAACTGCGTGGCTGTTTGGTGAGTATATTTTGAGTATTCCTCATCGCCTATCAACACATTCCCATTGCTAACGCAGAGTTGCAGTAAGGTCTCGTTGTGCTCCCACCGGTAATCTTCAGGGTAAAGAAGGCAAATCTGCCACCATTTCGAATCATCTTCCGGGTTTTCACCGTAAGATTTGTGTCGTCCGACGTATACGCCACCATGCCGCACTGGGCCCATCTGTGGCGCATCGTAGTAGGCAAGGCGCTCGGCCTGGCCATCGAAATGGTCTGGATTTTCAACGACAGACAACCATTCAACAATAGCCGTTATGTTGTCGGCCATTTGTCTCTCGAGTTGATCAATGTCATCAACTCTACGTTCAGTCTCACTCATGGATTTATTAATACATACACCGCAATATGCGTCAATCATATTCAACAATGAGGCAGTCCAATCATTAAAAGTGCAAGAATGAAAAGTAGGTTGTATAGTAATACCTAATGAGCAAGTACAAAAAAACCACGGTGGTGTTTCCGCTGCAAAACGAGCAGCTACTGCTCGGTATGAAAAAACGTGGTTTTGGCGCAGGATGGTGGAACGGTTTTGGCGGCAAGCTCGAAGCCGGTGAATCGTACGCTGCTAGTGCCGTACGTGAAACATCCGAAGAGGTAGGGCTGACCATAGACGAGTCCCACCTACGCCATGCCGCTGACATCGTATTTCGGTTCGACGGCAAGGTAGACGTCGTCACAAAGGCATACATTGCTACTGAATTCGAAGGCACCCCCACAGAGACAGAGGAGATGAAACCCCAATGGTTCCTACGGACCAAAATTCCGTACGATACTATGTGGCCTGGCGACGACAAATGGATACCTAAAATCCTCGCTAACACTACATCATTGTCACTCGGGTTCATTATTGATTTTACTGGTGATAATCAGTTTACTGCCATACAATCTGTCGATCTAAACACAATAGCGAGCTATTTCTAATGGATTTTACTTACTGGCTACGCCAAACATCCGGCAAGCCGCTCTTTCCAGACATCGAATGGAACAAGCCCGAACAGCGCGGGCAAGCAGGCAAACTAGGGGTTATAGGCGGCAACAAGCTGGGATTTTTGGCCGTAGGCGATGCCTATACCGTGGCGCAGGGAGCAGGAGTAGGGCAAGTACGAGCAGTACTTCCCGATGTGCTCAAAAAATCCGTACCCGCAACTATCACCGACATTATTTATGCACCCACAAACCCCTCTGGCAGCCTAGCCAAAGATGCCAGCAATACCATACACGCCCTTGGCGCCTGGGCCGATGCTGTGTTACTGATTGGTGACGCGGGCAAAAATAGCGAAACAGCCGTGGTGTACGAAGACTTCGTGCGCGACTATAGCGGGCTGCTTACTATCACAAGAGATAGTGTCGACCTGCTCATGAACACACCGGAGCTAGTGGTTGAGCGCCCGCAGACGCTACTGGTGGTGTCGTTTGCGCAGCTACAAAAGCTCTTTAGCCGTGTGTATTACCCCAAAATGTTGACCTTTAGCATGCAGTTGCAACAACTAGTAGAAACGCTCCATAAATTTACTATCACGTACCCTGTGACCATCGTCACATTTCATCAAGAACACATAGTCATCGCCAGCGGTGGGCAAGTGGTCACCCAGCCGTGGGATGCTCCAATGGCCATCTGGAAGGGCGCCGTCGCCACACATGCTGCAGTGTACTGGCTGTGGAATCCGTCAAAACCATTGCAAGCTGTAACCGCTAGTCTCGTCTCATGATCTTGCCTTAGCAATACAAATATGTTTTTATAGTTCAAGTGGGAGTTCTTATCAGTAATCAACCGAGGAGTTAGAATGGCTACGCATGTTGGTGTTTTCTGCGGATCAAGACCGGGCAAAAACCCGATCTTCATCGAGAAAGCACGTGAATTCGGCGAACGCTTAGCCGAAGCAGGCTTCATCCTGGTGTACGGCGCAGGCGACGAAGGCATTATGGGTGCAATCTCCGAAGCTGCACTCAGCAGGGGCGGCAAGGTACATGGCTTCATCCCGAATGACATGTACCGACGCGGCTGGTTCAAGCAGAAGTTGTCAAAGCTCGAGACCCAGCGGGATATCCATGATCGCCAAAAGCGCATGTACGCTGAATCTAAAGTGACCGTGACGCTACCGGGCGGATATGGAACACTCGTGGAGTGCCTCGAGGTACTCACATGGGCGCAACTGGGCTATCACGGAACGTCGAAGCCACATTACATCTTGAATCTCGACGGATACTACAATCCGCTCGTGGAGATGCTCTACAAGGTGGTTGATGAAGGCTTCGCTGGCTTCCGAGACTTTATGTTGTTCACCGTCGTTCACACCGTCGACGAACTGATGTCCGAGCTCGCTGCCTACAAATAACCCTGCACCAGCACGCATTAAGGAATAAAACTGCCTGCGCCGCTAGTGCAGGGAGTTTTATTTTATAAAGCAAAATCCTATATCTGGTACCGCGAGCCGGACTATCGCTCCACCTTGCTCCGCTCCTCCGTTGTCGTCAAAGAAATTGGGCAAGCCCATTTCTTTTCCTCCGCCTACGCGACCCGGCACGAGCTTGCGCTCACAAGATTTTGTTCATGCAATGGTTGCCTCGGCAACCGCCTGGCGACCTGTAATTGGTGGGCGAGGGGGGACTTGAACCCCCACTTCCTTGCGAAAACCAGATTTTGAGTCTAGCGCGTCTACCAATTCCGCCACTCGCCCATCAATTACAGGTGCAAATTTCCAATTTGCTGTCTACCAATTCCACCATCGCGGCACAAGATATAAGATTTTAATTTGCATGGCGAATTGCTTACCATTTCCACCATCACGACGAGAGTCTGTTACCTCTTTAAAGAGTTCGCTACATATTGTATACTAATTAGTAGAAGGATACCAGTGTATGCCACCAAAAAACTTCAGCTCTACCTCTGACAACGCGCAGCGTGATGCTGCGGCTAATGTGGTGCGTGGGCAGCTGGACGCACTTTATGGCTCACATCAGTCCGAGGCGCAGCCAGCCACCACACAGAATACTCAACAGCCACAGGGGGCGGCGGTGAACGATGGCGAAACACAGCGTGCCTACAGCGAAAGCACAAATACAAACAACAACGGCAATCACTGGCAGCAATACCATAGTCAGTGGCAACAGTACTACCAGCGCTACTACGAGCAGTACTACACCGGCCACCTGCACCAAGCAATGAAGCAGCAAGAAAAGGCCGCGCTCACACCCAAAGAACGCCAAGACGAAGAGCTGGTCGACCTGCGCCAAAAGATCATCAGTAAGGCCACGACTGGCGCCAAAAAGGCACGAAAGAGCCGCCATTTTATACCTATTGCCAGCGCCGTAGTAGCAGTACTGGTGGTAGCATTTTTGCAATACAACGAAGTACTCATGGCCACTGTGCAGGCTTATGTGAGTCCCGGTACGATCGATCCGCAAAACATTGTGGTTGACCCAACTGCCGACGTAAAAGTAAGCGCTGACCCAAAGCTCATCATCCCTAAGATCAACGTGGATGTGCCGGTGATTTACGGTGCCAATTATGATCATGATTCACAGATGAAAGCCATGGAAAAGGGCGTGTCGCACTTTGCTATACCAGGCGCCAATGCCGTACCAGGGCAGGTAGGTAATGCCGTGCTCTCTGGCCATTCTAGCAACGACTTGTTTGATCCTGGCGACTACAAATTTATCTTTGCACAGCTCGACAAACTACAAAATGGCGACACAATCTACGTTAACTACAACTCTGTACGCTACACCTATACTGTTACTAAAAAAGAAGTCGTGCTGCCATCGCAGGTCGACAAACTGACATACGCTACCGACAAACCAGTCCTGACGCTGATCACCTGTACGCCACTTGGCACCGCCCAAAAGCGCCTACTCGTGACCGCCGAACAAGTCTCGCCAGACCCTGCAAAAGCAACCGCTGCCAACGCACCTGCAAGTGGCAGTTCGAGCAGCGCCACCATGACAGGCAATGGCCCATCAGCACTCGAGCGACTATTTGGCGCCCGTTAGTCTAAGATCAGTCGCACGCGACTCAGATCAACACCTTTGTCGCTCTTGGTAATACCATAAAAATACTTGCCGTTGTTGGTGATCGACACCACTTGGCCTTCGACTGTTTGCATGATTGTTTGCTGGTTGGCGCCGTCAAAATCATAAATCCGCGCCTGGCCAGCATTGTCGTTCCATAGTATATATTCGTCGAGCCATTGCAATGGGCGCTCGGTCGCTGCTGGGTAGGCCCAGGTAGTGGCATCGTACTTTTTGAGCTCGATGTCGTAGGTTGCAAAACCGCCAGGCACCTGCGCAGTAACGAATCGCCCTGTGTCGCTCATAGCAAGCTGCGTGACGCCACTCGGTACCGTGACCTGAGCATACAGCACAAGACTACCTTTGCCAGACGTTGTTGGCAGATCACCGCTGTATATCACCAGATTCTGACCATGCAGCACCGACACATAGCGCTTGTTGAAATACGTTTCCATAGAAGCAAGCAGTAGCTGGCCGTCAGCAGGGTAGCTCTGAATCGTAATCGGCTGAGCAATGTCTGTTGCTGCGTATCCTACGGTGCGCTTGCCATCATCGCCTGCGGTTGTTGCATAAATAATGGTTTTTTCGTCGTACACATCAAAATTATCAACCTTCGCAATCAGCTGGCGCGAAAGCGTCTCGTCGTCCAAATTAACGCGCCGCACTATGTCGTCTGTTTGCACAAACAGCTGACGGCCGCCTTCGCCCGCAAACACCACCTTGCTTGGCGCCACACCAAACACTGTGTTGATATTCATTGATTTTGCAGGGTCTTGCCGGTCGAGCACAATCCATTCTGTCTGATCACCCATACTATGCTTTATGAGTATGGCGTCTTCGTTGTAGCTCCAGGCCTGAAGCGTGAAAGATTGGCTCACACCCTCTGCAGGCACCGTGTAGCTGCCCGCTGGTAGGGTAAGCGTGGTGTATTTCACGGTGTCGCCCTGTATATCTGCAAGCTCAAATGTAGTGCTATCGGCCGCCTCATGCAGTAGCAAAAAGTTGTGCTTTGGCGATGCCAGGCTACCACTCAGCGTACTAAATGCGCGCACTGCCTCTGGCGTAAGGGTCGTGGGTATGAGCCGCGCGTAGTTCACCCAGCCGACCTGACCAGCCGCTATGGCGATGGTCTTTTTCCATGTGCGGTAGCCACTGCGGTCAAAACTCACACTGTGGCTGCCTGTTGCAACCGTTGCCTTGGTATTGGTGCGCGAGCTAAGGGTAAGTTCGTCGAGCGTCACCGATGCGCCCGTAGGTATGCTGGCAAATTGCAACAGACCACCTTGCTCGAGCTTGCCATCGCGCTGATTAAACGAATACCCCAGTACAACAAGCATCAAAAGCGCCACAATCACTACCACGCTCGTAGTCATTACACTGTAGACAGCAACGCGCACCCACGCTTGGCGACGCTGCGAAGACGGTTGTTTCATATAGCAATAGTATATCTGTAGTCCCGCGCAAATCAAAGCCGCGACATTTTGAATTTGGCATCTTCGATGCAAAAAGTCAGTTTATCCGAGTGAATCGTATCTGTGGATACGGTGAGTGAGGAAAAGTGGCTTTTAGCCGAAGATGGTGATTCAAAACGGGGAATTTGATCTGCGCGAGACTATACCTATTGCAAAATTGGCGACCACTGCCTAAGATAATACAAGAACAACCATAAAGGGGATGAGGATGAGCACACGGGGTACGGTCACGATTAATGGTCAGCTATACGACGCGGTGACCGGATTGCCTGTCACGGCAGAGGCTGCAGCGGCAGCACTGCCAACGCGCACGGCACCAACACAGTCAACCCATTTGCACGCTCATACGCAGCGCTCTACTACGCTTAGCCGCAAGTTCACACAAAAACCCACACCAGCCCGCACGACGATCACTACTCATCATACAAAGGCTGCATCGGCAGCAGCCGTACACCATGCGGCGCGGCCAGCGGCTCATCCACAAGTGCGACGATTTGCTCCGCACCCCGTCGACGCTGTTAAGTCGATGGATATTGCCCCTGTAGCGCACCCCCATGTCACTAAAGCTCATGCTGCGTCAGCTGCCAAGGCAGCCACACCTGTCAAAAAACAGATCGCCGTCAGTCATGTCCCTGCGGCAGAGGTGAAGCGCTCAGCCATAGAAACAGCCGTGGCACACGCCGAACACACTCCCGCCAAAACCCATAAAACACCATTTTGGCAGCAAAAACAGCGCGTGACGGGTATCGTAGCGGCAACGTTTGCTATTGTGCTGCTGGGCGGTTACTTCACGTATCTCAATATGCCAAGCTTGTCGGTACGCGTAGCAGCAGCGCAAGCAGGCATCAATGCATCGTACCCAGATTATCGACCCGACGGCTACGCACTGAATGGCCCTGTGACGTATTCTGATGGTCGTGTGAGCATGAACTTCAAGGCAAATAGCAATGAGGCCAATTTTACTGTTAGCCAAAGCAAGAGTAGCTGGAATTCCGATGCCGTGCTCGACAATTACGTACAGCCGCGCGCAGGCCAAGACTACCTGCCATACACCGAACGTGGCCTTACTATCTACACGTACAACAACAACGCCGCTTGGGTAAATGGTGGCATACTATACACCATCGAAGGCGACGCACCACTAAGTAGCGAACAGATTCGCCGCATCGCCACAAGTCTCCTCTAGGCTACCTCTGTAAAACATGGTATAATTGCTGCGCATGAAAAGGTTATTCGCTCGTCGTTCATCTCGTTGGCCAATTGCTATCGACATTGCGCTTCTTGGCGTTGCGCTAGCGCTATTTACTGCTGCTATATTGCCAAACCTGAGCGCCAGTACCTATTTTGACGAAGGCTACAGCGCATTCCTTGCCAAACTCGATATTCTGAGCATGGCAGGCTATACGGCGCTCGATGTCCACCCGCCGCTGTACTACGCCGCACTGCATGTTTGGCAGGCAGTGTTTGGTTGGCACGTAGAATCGCTGCGATTCATGAGTGTCGTGTTTGGCTGGATAACGCTAGTATTCGGCTTTTTACTCGTACGACGCTGGTTTTCGCGGCAGGCCGCATGGCTGGCCGTACTGCTCATGGCAATCTCACCATTATTTATCCGCTACGGCGGTACCATGCGTATGTACACAATGGCGCTCGCCATTGCTTTTGCCGCCACTTATGTACTACTACGCGCAACACACGAAAAGGGTAAAAAGTGGTGGATCGTCTACGCAGTACTTGTCGCCGCAGGCATGTGGACGAACTATTTTACCGCGCTCGTATGGATCGCTCATCTACTTTGGATAGTATATGAATATCGTGGTCACGCTGCCATAAAAACGCAATGGATGAAGGCAACGGGGCTCGCGCTATTGCTGTATCTGCCGTGGCTACCATGGCTACTGCTTCGTTACGGCGACATCCAAACAAACGGCTTCTGGATTAAGCCGCTCTCAATCAACACACTCGCTTCTACCGTAACCCAAAGCCTCGTGTTTCGCACAGCAGCAGACACCACAAACTGGCTTGTTGTAGCCGTTATTGTGTTAATTGTAGCCGTCGCGATTGCTGGGCGTTCTGCGTATGGTCAGCTCGATAAAAAGCAGCTACCAGCATTTCGTCTGGTGCTTGCTATGAGTTCGTTGCCCGTTGTACTACTGGCGCTCATGTCGCTACCGCCACTGAGGCCATCGTACACCTACCGCTACGCGCTAGTAGCGGCCGTCACTTGCTGTGCACTTATGGGCATCATCATTGCTACTGCGCGGTTCAAGCAGCACGACGTCGCGAGGCGTAGTATGCTCGCCGTGCTCGCCATCGTCTTGCTCGGGCTAGGTACATCGCAAGTCATCGCACTTGGTAATCGCAACCTCGACACCAACTTCGAAAACAAAATAGGGCAGGTCATCCGCGATGTACAGCATTCTGGCATCAATGCGACCATGGTGGTTCGGTCACCATATACGTACTATGCCGCAAGTCTTTACAGCACAACCACACATCCTATATACGTACTCTACGGAGCCAACCTTGCGAGTGTTGGCTCCACCAAGCCGCTCTATGACCACCCTGAGTATAGTGTCAAAAATTTTGATTCGCTTAGTAGCGTATGGCTTGTCGGCGAAGACAAAAACGCCGTCACCGAGCCAAAAAAAGGTGAATGGACAGAGAAGAAGCGCTATACTGAATACGACGACGTGACCAAAAAACCAATCGCTTTTGCCGCGTATTATGAAAGGATAGCCCAATGACCGTTCGCACCCGTTTTGCCCCCAGCCCCACAGGTTATCTGCATGTCGGTGGCGTTCGCACCGCACTTTTTGCGTGGTTGATTGCCCAGCAGCAACAAGGTACTTTTATACTCCGCATTGAAGATACCGACAAAACCAGGGAAGTAGACGGCGCAATTAGCCAGATCGAAGCCAGTCTGCGTTGGCTCGGCATCACATGGCAAGAGGGAATCGATGTAGGTGGCGAACACGGCCCCTACTTGCAGTCCGAACGTCTTGCTATTTACAAAGAGTGGGCTAACAAGCTTGTGGTCAGTGGCCGAGCTTATGCAGACCCATATAGCCCAGAAGAGCTTGAGGCTTTTCGTGAGCAAGCCAAGGCCGCCAAGCGACCATTCCTCTACCGCGAACACCGACCAGAAAACCCGCCCGAATGGGACGGCACTCAGCCGCTGCGGTTTAAATCTGAGCCAAAAAGTTATTCATGGCAAGACGCCGTCATGGGTGAGCTTTCGACTGGCCCCGAAGCGATTGACGATTTTATCAT